>RRZU012907325.1_pt1 | contig 12940 bp, 11 predicted proteins | sample 2165561 | NCBI WGS metagenome assembly RRZU01 (sample SAMN10456909, study PRJNA506462) | wastewater metagenome | isolation source: wastewater sludge | place: USA: Moscow, Idaho
AAGACCTGGCCGCCGAAGCGTCCAAGCCACAGGGCAATGGCGAACTGGCCAAGGACCCGCTGGCCGCTGAGATCAACTTCGACGCCTTTGCCGCCGTCGACCTGCGTATCGCCCTGATCGAGAAGTGCGAGTTCGTCGAAGGCGCCGACAAGCTGCTGCGCCTGTCGCTGGACATCGGTGACGAGAAGCGCAACGTGTTCTCGCGCATCAAGTCCGCCTACCCGGACCCGAGCAAGCTGGAAGGCCGCCTTACCCTGTACGTCGCCAACCTGGCACCGCGCAAGATGAAGTTCGGCATCAGCGAAGGCATGGTCCTGGCGGCCGGCCCTGGTGGTGAGGAAATCTACCTGCTCAGCCCGGACAGCGGCGCCAAGCCTGGCCAGCGCGTCAAGTAAGCACCAGCTAGGCTTATAGGCGTCGAACAAGCCGGCCAATGCCGGCTTGTTTGCATCTACGCGCTTCCCGATAATAGGCGCCCTTTTCCTATGGCCTTTGCGCACTCGACGGCAACCCGATGACCGAACTCGTCCTGATCATGGTCAGCGCCATCCTGGTCAATAACTTCGTGCTGGTGCAGTTCCTCGGCCTGTGCCCGTTCATGGGCGTGTCGAAGAAGATCGAAACCGCCATCGGCCTGTCCCTGGCGACTACCTTCGTGCTGACCCTGGCCGCCATGTGCAGCTACCTGGTGCAGCAGTACGTGCTCAAGCCGCTGGATCTGGAATTTCTGCGCACCATCAGCTTCATCCTGGTGATCGCCGTAGTGGTGCAGTTCACCGAGATGGTCGTGAACAAAACCAGCCCGCTGCTGTATCGCGTGTTGGGCATTTTCATGCCGCTGATCACCACCAACTGCATCGTCCTCGGCGTTGCCCTGCTCAATGCCAACAAGGCCGAGTTCACCTTCATCACCGCTACCGCCAATGGTTTCGCTGCCGGCCTGGGCTTCTCCCTGGTGCTGGTGCTGTTCGCCGCCATGCGTGAACGCATCGCCATCGCCGACGTACCGAAATCCTTCCAGGGCGCGGCCATCGGCATGATCACCGCGGGCCTGATGTCGCTGGCGTTCATGGGCTTTACCGGGTTGATCAAGCTATGAGCCTGGTGCTGGTCGCCGTCTTCGCCCTGCTTGCTCTGTGCCTGATCGCCGGTGCCATCCTTGGTTTTGCCGCCGTGCGCTTCAAGGTCGAGGGTGACCCCATTGCCGAACAGATCAACGCCCTGCTGCCGCAAACCCAGTGCGGCCAGTGCGGCTACCCCGGCTGCAAGCCCTACGCCGAGGCCATCGCCGGCGGCGACAAGATCAACAAGTGCCCGCCTGGTGGCGAGGCGACCATCCAGGCGCTGGCCGATCTGCTCGACGTCGAAGCAGAACCACTGGACGCGGTGGAAGGCGAGAAGCCGCAGATGGTCGCCTTCATCCGTGAAGCCGAATGCATTGGCTGCACCAAGTGCATTCAGGCCTGCCCGGTGGATGCCATCGTAGGCGCGGCGCGGCAGATGCACACGGTGATCGCCAGCGAATGCACCGGCTGCGACCTGTGCGTCGAGCCCTGCCCAGTGGACTGCATCGACATGATCGAAGTCGGTAGCACCGTACAGAGCTGGAAATGGGACAAGCCGCTGGCGCCCGGCCAGTTGATCGCCAGTGACCGGGAGCAGGCGGCATGAGCGCGCAGGAAAAGATCTGGGATATCCCCGGCGGCATCCACCCGGCCGAGCGCAAGGAGCTGTCCAACCGCACGCCGATCCAGCAGGCTCCGTTGCCCAAACGCCTGGTGTTGCCGCTAGGCCAGCATATCGGTACGGTCGCCGAGCCTTGCGTGGTCGTCGGCCAACGAGTGCGCAAGGGCGAAAAGATTGCCGAAGCCAACGGCGTGGTCAGCGTACCGCTGCATGCGCCGACGTCCGGCACTGTCGTCTTCATCGGTGAACAGCCCTACCCACACGCCTCCGGCATACTGGCGCCGGCCATCGTCATTGACAGCGACGGCCTAGACGAGTGGATCGAACTGGCGCCACATCCTGACTACCGCAGCCTGGAGCCCGGCGAACTGCTGACGCTGATCCGCGAGGCCGGCATCAGCGGCCTGGGCGGCGCCGGTTTTCCCACCGCGGTGAAGATCACTGCGCGGCCGACGCAAAAGATCCACACGCTGATCATCAATGGCACCGAGTGCGAGCCCTATATCACCGCCGATGACCTACTGATGCGTGAGCGCGCCGGCGAACTGGTTTCCGGCATCGATATCCTGGTGCAGCTGATCCAGCCCGATCAGGTGCTGATCGGCATCGAGGACAACAAGCCCGAGGCCATCGCCGCGGTGCGCGACGCCTGCAGCGAGCGCAGCTACCAGGTGCGGGTGTTTCCCACCAAGTACCCCTCCGGCGGCGAGAAACAGCTGATCCAGATTCTCACCGGTGTCGAGGTGCCCTCGGGCGGGCTGCCGGCCGATATCGGCATTCTCTGCCAGAACGTCGGCACTTGCGTGGCCATCCACGACGCGGTGGTACACGGCAAGCCGCTGATCTCGCGCATCACCACCCTGACTGGCGAGGCGCTGACGCGCCCGGGTAACGTCGAGGCGCTGCTCGGCACGCCGGTTGGCGAGCTGCTGGAGTTCGCCGGGCTGGACACCAGCAAACTCAATCGCCTGATCATGGGCGGGCCGATGATGGGCTTCACCCTGCTCAGCCTCGACGTACCGCTGATCAAGACCAGCAACTGCCTGCTGGCCAGCACCGCTGCCGAGCTGCCGCCGCCACCGCCGGCCATGCCCTGCATCCGCTGCGGCGAATGCGCCGAGGCCTGTCCGGCCAGCCTGTTGCCGCAACAACTGCACTTCTTCGCCCTGGGCCAGGAGCACGAGCAGCTCAAGGCGCACAACTTGTTCGACTGCATCGAGTGCGGCGCCTGCGCCTACGTCTGTCCATCCAGTATCCCGCTGGTGCAGTACTACCGCGCGGCCAAGGCGGAAATTCGCGAGCTGGAACAGAAACAGCTCAAGGCCGAGCACTCCAAACAGCGCTTCGAGCAGCGCCAGGAACGCCTGCGCCGCGCCGAGGAACAGAAGGAAGCCGAGCGCAAGGCCCGCGCCGAGAAGGCCGCCCGCGCCAAGGCGGCACAAGCCGAAGCGCCCCCTGCTGCGGCAGCCGCACCGGCCGACGAAACGCTGAAGAAACTCAAGATCGAAGCCAGCATGGCCCAGGTCGCGCTGAAAAAGGCGGAAAAACAGCTGGCCGCCCACGATACGCCCGAACTGCAGGCGCAGGTCAGCGAGCTGCGCGCCGCTGCCAAAGCCGCACAGCAGGCACTGGCAGACGCCCAGACCGCAGCACCTGCGCCGACGCCGGCGCCGGCTCCCAAGCCGACCGGTGACGAAGTGCTGAAGAAAGCCAAGATCGAAGCCGCCATGCTCAAGGCCCAGCTGCGCAAGCTGGAAAAGATCGAGAACCCGGACGACGAGCAGCAGGCCGAAATCACCCGCGTTCGCCAGCAACTGGAAGCAGCCGAGAAAGCCCTTGCCGACCTGGAGAAGCAGGCGCCCGCCCCCGCTGCCAAACCCGCCGGTGACGACGCCTTGAAAAAGGCCAAGGTCGAGCTGGCGATGAAACGCGCCGAACTGAAGAAGGCCGAGAAGGCCGGCGCTGACGAAGCCGCACTGCAGCCGCTGCGCGATGCCCTGACCGCCGCCGAGCAAGCCCTGCATGCCGCCGAGGCGGCCTCGGGCAAGCCGGCGCCGGAGCTGGTACGCACCGAACGCCCCGGCGTGGACGAAAAATTCAAGGCGCTGAAGACCGAGGCGGCCTTCGCCCGCGCCGACCTGCGCAAGCTGGAGCGTGACGAGAGCGCCGCTGGCGAGGCGCTGGAACAGGCACGCACACGCCTGACCGAAGCGGAGCGCAAGCTGAACGAATATCAACCCTGACAACCGGCCCGGATTGCATTCGGGCTGCTGCACCGTTCTGTAGGAGCCAGCTTGCTGGCGATCATGGCCAAAAGCATCGCCGGCAAGCCGGCTCCTACAGTCCTTGGCATCGCATGCAGCCTGGATAACATCGGGGGAATCGACACACCACTGCGCTCAATACGAACGCAGCAACAAAACCACCGGAGCGCCGATGGCCCTGCCCCGCATCACATCGCCCCACGCCAAGGGCAGCAACCGTACCCAGCAGGTCATGCTGCAGGTGCTGCTGGCCACCGTGCCGGGCATCCTCGCACTGACCTGGCTGTTCGGCGCCGGCACCCTGTTCAACCTGCTCTGGGCCAGCCTCTGCGCGCTGGGCTTCGAAGCTGCTCTGCTGGCGGCACGCAAACGTCCGATCGCGTTCTTCCTCAAGGACTACAGCGCCCTGGTCACCGCCGTGCTGTTGGCCCTGGCTCTACCACCCTACTCGCCCTGGTGGCTGACTCTGATCGCCTGTGGCTTCGCCATCGGCTTCGGCAAGCAGCTCTATGGTGGACTCGGGCAGAACCCGTTCAATCCGGCCATGGTCGGCTACGTGGTGGTACTGATCTCCTTCCCGGTGGAGATGACCAGTTGGCCGGCCCCGCATGGCGTCACCGCGCTGGACGGTCTCAAGCACATACTGGGCATCGCCAGCCTGCCTGATGGCTGGGCCCAGGCCACCGCGCTGGATGCCCTGAAGGTGAACAAGAGCCTGACCATCGACGAGCTGCGCGCCAGCAATGCAGCCTTCGGTCACTTCGGCGGCGCCGGCAGCGAAGCAGTCAACCTGGCCTTCCTCGCTGGCGGCCTGTACCTGCTGCACAAGCGCCTGATCACCTGGCACGCGCCGCTGGGCATGCTCGCCGCGCTGTTCGTCATGAGCCTGCTGTTCTGGAACGGCAGCGGCTCGGATTCCAACGGTTCGCCGCTGTTCCACCTGCTGACCGGCGCCACCATGCTCGGCGCCTTCTTCATCGTCACCGACCCGGTTTCCGGCGCTACCAGTAATCGCGGGCGTCTGGTGTTCGGCATCGGCGTCGGCGTGCTGGTCTACGTGATCCGTACCTGGGGCGGCTACCCGGACGCGGTAGCCTTCGCCGTGCTGCTGATGAACCTGGCGGCGCCGACCATCGATTACTACACCCGGCCGCGCAGCTACGGCCATCGCAAGCCCAACAGCGGCTTCAAGCTGGGAGAATGAGCATGCTGCCGGAAATCAGCCGCTCGATGCTGAAGAACGCCCTGGTGCTGGGCCTGTTCGCCATTGGCACCGTTGGCAGCGTGGCCCTGCTGCAACAGGGCACAGCCACTCGTATCGCCGCCGCCGAGCGCGAAGCACAAGTGCGCGCCCTGGCCGAGATCCTGCCGGCCGGCAGCTACGACAACCACCTGCTGGACAACCGCCTCGAGCTAAACGCGCCCGAGCTGGGTCACCGCAGCCCGCAATCGGCTTACCTGGCCTTGAAAGGCGACCAGCCCAGCGCACTAATCCTGCCGGTCACCGCCCCGGATGGCTACAGCGGCGCCATCCACCTGCTGGTGGGCATCTTCGCCGACGGTCGCCTGGCCGGCGTACGTGTGCTCGGCCATAAGGAAACACCGGGCCTGGGCGACAAGATCGAGCTGGCCAAGAGCGACTGGGTGCGCAGCTTCGAAGGTAAATCCCTGAGCGATCCCGGCGAAGACGGCTGGGCAGTGAAGAAGGATCGCGGCGAGTTCGACCAGTTCGCCGGTGCCACCATCACCCCGCGCGCCGTGGTCAAGGCCGTGCACGGCGCCCTGCGCTACTTCGACAAGCACCGCGCCCAATTGCTGGGCCTGGCGGAGGACGAGCAATGACCAGTTACCGCGAAATCAGCTTCAACGGCCTGTGGAAGAACAACCCGGCGCTGGTGCAGCTGCTCGGCCTTTGCCCGCTGCTGGGGGTGAGCAACTCCACGGTCAATGCCCTCGGCCTGGCCCTGGCCAGCGCAGTGGTGCTGGTGTGCTCCAACACCGCGGTGTCGCTGGTGCGCGGAGTGGTCAATACCGCCGTGCGCCTGCCGGCCTTCGTCATGATCATCGCCGCGCTGACCACCTGCATCGAGCTGCTGATGCAGGCCTATACCTACGAGCTGTACCAGATCCTCGGCATCTTCATCCCGTTGATCACCACCAACTGCGTGATCCTCGGCCGCGCCGACGGCTTCGCCGCCAAGCACGACCCGGCCCGCGCCGCCTATGACGGTCTGATGATGGGCCTAGGCTTCGGCATGGTGCTGGTGTTGATCGGCGCCATTCGCGAGCTGCTCGGCACCGGCGCTCTGTTCGCCAATATGCACCTGTTGTTTGGGCCGATTGCCGCCGAGTGGAAACTTACCCTGGTGCAGGATTACAAGGGCTTTCTGCTGGCCATTCTGCCGCCGGGCGCCTTCATCGTGCTGGGCCTGCTGATCGCCGGTAAGAACCGCATCGATCAGATTGCAGCCGAGCGGGCCAAGGCCGCCGCGCCCGAGCTACCCGCCCAAAGCCGCCGCGTTCGCGTTACCGGAGTCATCGAATGAATGCTGCCAAGCGCCAGGAAATCTTCCGCCGCCTGCACGAAGACAACCCCGAGCCGAAAACCGAGCTGGCCTACAGCACCCCCTTCGAGCTGCTGGTGGCCGTGACGCTCTCGGCCCAGGCCACCGACGTCAGCGTCAACAAGGCCACGGCCAAGCTGTTCCCGGTGGCCAATACGCCGGAGGCCATCTACGCCCTCGGCGTCGAGGGTTTGTCCGAATACATCAAGACCATCGGCCTGTACAACAGCAAGGCGAAAAACGTCATCGAAACGTGCCGTATCCTGGTGGAGCAACATGACGGTGAAGTGCCGGAAACCCGCGAAGCCCTGGAAGCCCTGCCCGGTGTAGGTCGCAAAACGGCCAATGTGGTGCTCAACACCGCGTTCCGCCAGCCGGCCATGGCGGTCGACACGCACATCTTCCGGGTCAGCAACCGCACCGGCATCGCGCCCGGCAAGAACGTGCTGGAAGTGGAAAAGAAACTGCTCAAGTTCGTGCCCAAGGAATTCCTGCTGGACGCCCACCACTGGCTCATCCTCCACGGCCGCTACGTCTGCCAGGCACGCAAACCGCGCTGTGGCGCCTGTCGCATTGAGGATCTGTGCGAATACAAGGGCAAGACTTCGGACGATTGACGAGCCTTTGAATCCCCCATGGCTCCGATTGAAAAAATCTTTTTTACCGGCTTCAGCTTTGTGGTTATAAGGTGCGCCATCAGCATTCCGAACGCTGGAGTGGGCCCTTATGAGCACTGACAAAGAAGAACTCGAACTCGAAGATGATTTCGTCGTCGAGGAAGTTGAAGACGCCGGCGAGCGCACCGTGGAAGTCGCCAAGACCAACCTGACCAAGCGCCGCATCATCGACAACCTGCTCGAGGAACGTCGCCTCAAGAAACAGCTGAGCGACTACGACTTCGACTTCTGATAGCCGAACAGAAAAAAGCCCCGCGATGCGGGGCTTTTTCATTTCTGCACGGGGCTCAATAGCACCAGATATTCATCGGCGGAACTGCGTTGCAGGTGTTGCTGGCACAAGTGCCGCCGCCGGCTCCTGTGCTGATCTCGACATGCTCGTCGATAGAGGAGTTCACCGGCCCGACCTTGACCTGCAGCCCTGCCGGCAAGTTGTCGATGCAGTAGTTGCCATTGACATCGCTCGGCGCAGAAACGCCCAGCGGAGTGTCGTTGGCAACATCCCTGGCGTACATCTGGGCATTCTCGATACGGCTGGACAGATCGCACTGGTAGATGAAACCGCTCACACAGGCAGGCCCGGAACCCGAACCGTCCGGCTGCAGAGTGACGGTGGCGCAGGGGGCGCCGGCCGCCGGGGCCATGACACTGGCAGCCGGATAACCTGCAGCGTAAATGACCGCCTGAGCGTTCTCAGCCACCGTCACCCGGAATGCGCCCTGCGCATCGCTCTGAGCATAGGAGCCCGAACTGGCGAACACGGTTACGCCCGGCACAGGCTGGCCGGCACCGTCGACGACCGTACCGCTCACACAGGCAAGCCCGATCGGCAATACCAGATCGGCAACTGCAGCCGCACTGCCATTGGCACACTGGCTACCGGCAGCCCCAGCCTGGACCTGCTGCGGCACGGAGACGAGATTGATGCCCTGGATGATGTGCGACGCCTGCAGCGAGCTGAGAGAGCCCGCCTTGACCTTCTGGCAGTAGTAACCTGCAGCATCCGTCCGTACCGGATAGCTGTAACCGGCGTAGTCCACGCCATTGCCGGACACATTGACCCCCGCCAGCGGGTTACCGACCTGGTCGACCACACGTCCCCGGACTTCGGCGACATCGATTACCTGGTCGCTGTTCCACCAGGAAAAGTGCGCAACATTGGCGAAGACCGCGAGCCGATCCGGTAGCGAGCTCGAGGCCGCGACACGCCCGCTGCCTTCTTCCTGCCACAACCCGCTGGCCGTATCGAAATACCACATCGGAGTAACGTCACCCTCTTGCAACCGCGTGTTCTGCGGCAAGAGCAACTCGATCTCGGCAGTGGCGCCGGGCTTGAGATTTACCTTGTTGGTGCCCTGGTACAGGCTGAAGTCAGCCATGCTGAAGGACTCCAGCGTCTCCAAACGACCATCGGCGGTACGTGCAGCGAATTCACCCGGCGCACCTTGAATAGCAGCGGTCGAGACATCTACCGGGGTGATGACCACCTGGACCGGCTGACCTCCCTCCGCGGTGAGGCTATCCGGGCTGAAGCTGACCTTGAAGCCGGCTTCGGCCAGGGTGCCGCCCAGAGCCGGATCCAGCGACTGTGAGGCGCCGCGCTTGAGCAAGGTCTTGGACACCGTGGTTTCACGCAGCAACTTGTACTCGAAGCGTGGCAACCAACGCCCCGTGGGCACCTTCTGCACCAGGCTGACGGTACTCTGGGTCGGCGTATAGCCTTCCTTCTCGAAGCTCAGGAAGATGCGCTGCGCGGGCACTATGCCCTTCAGGGTGAACAGACCGCCCGGGCTGGTGATGGCCTTCTGGCCACGCTTGAGGATGATGCCCTCGCGGACCTGCACGGTGACGCCCTCGAGCGGACGCCCATCGACATCGAGGACCTGCCCGGAGATGCTGGACTTGCCCTGCAGCGGCAGCGTTGCCTGGGCGGGGGAACTGAACAGGCCGGCCGTGCCAAGCACGACCAGCAAGCATCGACACCATTGCTTGATCATCTTTTCTTCCTTGAAAGGTTTGCGGGATGGCGACTATAGCCACCCGCAAACGTCAAGCAATTGACCAATCATCCACTGATAGTCAATTTTTGCGCACCACCTCTCAGCTCACACAAAAAATGGTGAATCACGACCTCAGTCGTTGCGCGAGGGCGACAGCAACTCGATCTTGTAGCCGTCCGGATCCTCGACGAAGGCCAGGATGCTGCTGCCATGCTTCATCGGGCCCGGCTCGCGGGTAATCTTGCCGCCGCGGGAGCGGATGTCCTCGCAGGCCTTGTAGACGTCTTCCACTTCCAGGGCGATGTGACCGTAACCGGTGCCGAGTTCGTACTGATCCACGCCCCAGTTGTAGGTCAGCTCGATCACGCTGTTCTCGGCCTCGTTGCCGTAGCCGACGAAGGCCAGGGTGAACTGGCCGTCCGGGTAGTCCTTGCGGCGTAGCAGGGTCATGCCCAGCACTTCGGTGTAGAAGGCGATGGAGCGGTCCATGTCGCCAACGCGCAGCATGGTATGCAGCAGTCTCATCAGGTTTTCCTCTTCGTAAAAAACAGAACCCCGGCTCGTGGCCGGGGTTCGTCTGGCACGGGCGTTCAGCTTATCAGAACAGCTTGCGGCCCTTGCCGGCGGCGATGCGCATGCGCAGCGCGTTGAGCTTGATGAAACCGGCCGCGTCCGCCTGGTTGTAGGCGCCGCCATCTTCCTCGAAGGTCGCGATGTTGGCGTCGAACAGCGAGTCGTCGGACTTGCGGCCAACCACGATGACGTTGCCCTTGTACAGCTTCAGGCGTACCACGCCGTTCACGTTGGTCTGCGAGGCGTCGATCATCTGCTGCAGCATCAGACGCTCCGGGCTCCACCAGTAGCCGGTGTAGATCAGGCTGGCGTACTTGGGCATCAGCTCGTCTTTCAGGTGGGCCACTTCGCGGTCCAGGGTGATCGACTCGATGGCGCGGTGGGCGCGCAGCATGATGGTGCCGCCGGGGGTCTCGTAGCAGCCGCGCGACTTCATGCCGACGTAGCGGTTCTCGACGATGTCGAGGCGACCGATACCGTTGGCACCGCCGATGCGGTTCAGCTCGGCCAGCACCTGGGCCGGGGTCATGTCCTTACCGTCAATGGCGACGATGTCACCCTTGCGGTAGGTCAGCTCGATGTAGGTCGGGGCGTCCGGGGCCTTCTCCGGGGCGACGGTCCACTTCCACATGTCTTCTTCGTGCTCGGTCCAGGTGTCTTCCAGCACGCCGCCTTCGTAGGAGATGTGCAGCAGGTTGGCGTCCATGGAGTACGGCGACTTCTTCTTGCCGTGGCGCTCGATCGGGATGGCGTGCTTCTCGGCGTAGTCCATCAGCTTCTCGCGGGACAGCAGGTCCCACTCGCGCCAGGGAGCGATCACCTTGACGCCCGGCTTCAGCGCATAGGCGCCCAGCTCGAAACGGACCTGGTCGTTGCCCTTGCCGGTAGCGCCGTGGGAGATGGCGTCGGCGCCAGTCTCGTTGGCGATCTCGATCAGGCGCTTGGCGATCAGCGGACGGGCGATGGAGGTACCCAGCAGGTACTCGCCTTCGTAGACGGTGTTGGCACGGAACATCGGGTAGACGAAGTCGCGGACGAATTCTTCACGCAGGTCGTCGATGTAGATTTCCTTGACGCCCAGGGCCTGGGCCTTGGCACGGGCCGGTTCGACCTCTTCGCCCTGGCCGAGGTCAGCGGTGAAGGTCACCACTTCACAGTTATAGGTATCTTGCAGCCACTTGAGGATCACCGAGGTGTCCAGGCCACCGGAATAGGCCAGAACTACCTTTTTGACGTCCGCCATGCCATCACTCCACGGGTTGTACGGTAAAACCCGTGATTCTACTGGCCTCGCGCCGCAATTTACAGGGGCGCGACACACAGCGTTGCGCAAGCGACGCCGACTGGATTCAGGATGGGCTGCTTCCGGGTGGGTCGACCGGCGTGGTGGCCGGGGCAGGCGCACTCTGTTGTGGCACTTCTGCCGCTGGCACACGCTCCAGGCGCAGGGTCGCGCGACGGTTCTTGGCACGATTGGCTTCGTTATTGTTTGGCACCAGCGGGTAACGCTCGCCATGAAAGCGCATGGTGATCTGCTCGATCGGTACGCCACCGGCCACCAGATACTCCTGCACGGCCAGCGCACGACGGCGTGAGAGGTCGCGATTGGTCAGACGATTACCGCTGTTGTCCGCGTGACCATCGATCTGGAAGCTGTTGATGCTTGGGTCAGCCTTGACGAAGTCGAGGATGATATCGAGCTTGGCCTTGGCCATCGGATCGAGATCAATGCCGCCACCGGGAAAACCGATATGCGCCTGGCGAATCTGATCGAAATTGACCGGCAGCAGCTTGGCGGTACAGGCCTGGTAATCATCATAGGCTTTATGAAACTTGACCGGCAGCAGCCGCACTTCCAGGTTATCGCCACCATTGAGCGTGCGATGACGCACCACCGGGCTGCGCCCTTCGAGCAAGCCGGTTAGCAGGCGCGAACCCTGCTCCTGCGAGCTGTTGAACGGCACCTCGCCATTACCGACGCTGACCACCCCCAGGTTGATATCGCCGCGCCCCGGCTGCCAGGGCGCGGCCGCCGCCAGCAAGGTCGCCGAACCCGCCCCCATCCAGCGCTCACGCGCCTTGAGACGGAAGGTGACCTGTTCACCCGCGCGGCGTACGAACTCGCCACTGCCGAAATTGCTGATCGGCTGGCTCAGGCGACATTCGAACTGATCGCCCTCGACCGTCCACTCCACCTTCTCCAGCCGCGTCTGGAAGCTGATGGCATGCGCTGGCATGCACAAGGGCATGCCAGCCAGCAGGCTGATCAGAAGGAAATTGGGCGCACGCACGGTCGACTCCACGGCGGTTCACGGCATTCTCATGGGGTATCGGTCAGGCGCGCGGAAACTTGACACCCTGCGTGCGATTGTCGCGTCGGCGCGAGCGCGAACAGGCGCTTTTCAGTTACCATGCGGCCACGTTTTACCCGCCTGGAAGCCTCCATGTCCGACCGCCTGACTCTCCTGCGTCCCGATGACTGGCACATTCACCTGCGCGATGGCGCGGTGCTGCCACACACCGTCGGCGATGCCGCGCGCACTTTCGGCCGCGCCATCATCATGCCCAACCTGGTACCGCCGGTACGCAATGCCGCCGAGGCCGATGCCTATCGTCAGCGTATTCTCGCTGCACGCCCGGCCGGCAGCCGCTTCGAGCCGCTGATGGTGCTCTACCTCACCGACAAGACTTCCGCCGAAGACGTGCGCGCCGCCAAGGCCAGCGGCTTCGTCCACGCCGCCAAGCTGTATCCGGCCGGCGCCACCACCAACTCCGATTCCGGCGTGACCAGCATCGACAAGATCTTCCCGGCGCTGGAAGTCATGGCCGAAGTCGGCATGCTGCTGCTGGTGCATGGCGAAGTGACCCGCGCCGAGATCGACGTGTTCGACCGCGAGAAAGCCTTCATCGACGAGCACCTGACCCGTGTGGTCGAACGCTTCCCGACGCTCAAGGTGGTGTTCGAGCACATCACCACCCGTGACGCGGTGCAGTTCGTCGAGGCCGCTTCGGCCAACGTCGGCGCCACCATCACCGCGCACCACCTGCTGTACAACCGCAACCACATGCTGGTTGGTGGCATTCGCCCGCACTTCTATTGCCTGCCGATCCTCAAGCGCAACGTGCATCAGGAAGCCCTGCTCGACGCGGCCACCAGCGGCAACGCCAAGTTCTTC
>RRZU010068814.1_pt1 | contig 12939 bp, 10 predicted proteins | sample 2165561 | NCBI WGS metagenome assembly RRZU01 (sample SAMN10456909, study PRJNA506462) | wastewater metagenome | isolation source: wastewater sludge | place: USA: Moscow, Idaho
CGGCACCGGATTGGATTCAGTCATGGCGGGCTTCTTGAATTGGCAAGCGTGGCAGGATATTTCTTGGCATTCCCCGGTGTGACCGGGCATGTCAGAAAATGCAAGATGGGGCGGGCGACCGCCGGAAAGGCCGAAATGTCCTGGACCGACGAACGCGTCGAAACGCTCAAGCGGATGTGGTCTGAGGGCCAGTCCGCCAGCCAGATCGCGAAAGAACTGGGCGGCGTGACGCGCAACGCGGTGATCGGCAAGGTGCACCGCCTTGGCCTGTCGAACCGTGACGAGGCCGAGGCAGAGGCCCCTGCACCCGCGCCCGAACCCGCCAAGCCCGAGGCAAAGGCCAAGCCTGCGGCCGCCCCCAAGGCGAAGCCCGCTGCCGCCCCCAAGCCCGAGCCGGTGAAGGTCGAAGCCAAACCCGAGCCGGAGCCCGAGCCCGAAGAACCCGTGACCGAGCCCGCGACCCCGGTGGCCTTCACCCCGCGCCGTCCGATCGTGCCGGCGGGCCAGCCGCTGCCGCCGCAGCCCTCGGCCAATGAAATCAGCCCCGAGGCATTGGCGACCGTGCGCGAGATCGAAAAGCGCGCCCGCAAGCTGACCCTGATGGAGCTGACCGAGCGGACCTGCAAATGGCCCATCGGCGACCCGGCCACGGATAAGTTCTGGTTCTGCGGCCTGCCCTCGCAGCCCGGCAAACCGTATTGCGAGGCCCATGTCGGCGTGGCCTTCCAGCCGATGAGCTCGCGCCGGGACCGCCGCCGCTGATGCTGGGCTGGCTGGATCAAGCCGCGACCGGCGGCGGGGATGGGGCGCATGACTTGATGCGCCAGATCGCCGCCTTGCTGTCCGCCGAAGGCGTGACGGTGCGGGGCGCGATCCAGACCAACACCCCCTTGGGCGAGGATTGCCATTGCGACATGGTGCTGAAGGTTCTGGGCGATGATGGGCCGGATGTGACCATCTCGCAGGATCTGGGGCGCGAATCGAAGGGCTGCCGCCTGGATGCGGGCGCGCTGGAAGGGGCGGCGCAGCGGGTCTTGGACACGCTGCCCGTGGCCGATCTGGTGTTGCTGAACAAATTCGGCAAGCAGGAGATTCTGGGCCGTGGCATGGTCGCCGTCATCGCCGCCGCGATGGAACATGATCTGCCGATGCTGATTTCAGTGGCCCCGCAGCAGCAAGCCGAATTTCTGGCCTTCGCAGGCGATCTGGCAGTGCAGCTTGCGCCCGAAGATGCGGCCCTTTGGTGCCGCAACGCCGTGCAGGTCGCGGCGTGACCGAGCTGGACGCGCGCGGGCTGCTGTGCCCGCTGCCCGTCCTGCGCCTGCGCAAATTCCTGAGCAGCGCCGCCCCCGGCACCCGCGTGGCGCTGATCGCCACTGACGCCATGGCCGCCGTGGACGTGCCGCATTTCTGCGCCGAATCGGGGCATGTGCTGATCTCTGTCACCGAAATCGACGGCGCCACCCGATACGAGGTGATGCGCGGCGCGGCATTCGCCTGCCGCGCCCCCGCTTAACGCACCTGCCCCAGACGCCCCGCCGCAATCGCGGCCATGTTCAGAATGTCGCTGACCGTGGATGAGGTCGAACAGAACTGAATCGGCTTGTCGACGCCCGTCAGGATCGGCCCGATCACCGTCGCACCCGCCATTTCCTGCATCAGCTTCACCGAAATGCTGGCCGAATGCCGCGCAGGCACCACCAGCACATTGGCCGGTCCGGTCAGGCGCGAGAACGGATATTTCGCCGCCTGATCCATGTTCAGCGCCACATCGACGGTCATTTCGCCTTCATATTCAAAATCGACCCGGCGGCGGTCCAGAACATGGGTCGCCTCGGCCATTTTTTCGGCGCGTTCGCTGACCGGATAACCGAAGTTTGAAAACGACAGGAAAGCCACGCGCGGATCCAGACCCAGATCGCGGGCGACATGGGCGCCGCGGGTGGCGATGTCGGCCAGATCCTCGGCCTCGGGCCATTCATGGACCAGCGTATCGCCCATCAGCACGATGCGGCCCTTGTGCAGCACGGCGGTGATGCCCACCGCGCCATCCTGCGGGCGCACGTCGAAAACCTGCCCGATCTGGGCCAGCACATGGGCGTTCTTGCGCGTGACCCCGGTGACCAGCCCGTCGCCATGCCCATGCGCCAGCATCAGGGATGCGAAGACGTGGCGGTCGCGATTGACCTCCTTATGGGCATCCTCGCGGTCGACACCTTTGCGTTGCAGGCGGCGATACAGGAAGTCGTGATAGGCATCGAGATGCCGCGTCGTCGCCGCGCTGACGATGCTGAGTTCCCGCACCGCATCGCCAAGGCCCACGGCCTCCAGCTTCTCGCGCACATCGGATTCGCGGCCCACGACGATGGACGACCCCATCCCGCCGCGCTGCCACGCCACGGCGGCACGCAGCACGCGCGGATCGTCGCCTTCGGCGAAGATCATCCGGGCCTGATGCTGGCGGGCGCGGGCATGGATGCCCTGCAAAATCGCCGCTGTCGGGTCCATCCGCGCCTTCAGCGCGTGGGTATAGGCTTCCATGTCGATGATCGGGCGGCGCGCCACGCCGGTATCCATGCCCGCCCGCGCCACCGCAGGCGGGATCACATGGATCAGGCGCGGGTCGAAGGGCGTCGGGATGATGTAATCACGCCCGAATTGCAGCTTGCGCCCGTAGGCCACGGCGACCTCATCGGGCACATCCTCGCGCGCGAGTTCGGCCAAGGCGCGCGCGCAGGCGAGCTTCATCTCGTCATTAATCGCGCGGGCGTGGATATCCAGCGCCCCCCGGAACAGATAGGGGAATCCCAGCACATTATTGACTTGGTTGGGATAATCGCTACGGCCCGTCGCCACGATGGCATCGGGGCGGACGGCATGGGCGTCCTCGGGCGTGATTTCCGGGTCGGGGTTGGCCATGGCGAAGATGACCGGGTTGTCGGCCATGGTTTCCACCATCTCGGGCGTCACCGCACCCTTGGCAGACACGCCAAGGAACACCTCCGCACCGACCATGGCGTCTTCCAAGGTGCGCAGATCGGTGGCGACGGCATGGGCCGATTTCCACTGGTTCATGCCCTCGGTCCGGCCCTGATAGATCACGCCCTTGGTGTCGCACATGATGCAATTGTCATGCCGCGCGCCCATGGTCTTGATCAGCTCCAGACAGGCGATGCCCGCCGCCCCCGCACCGTTCAGGACGATGCGCACATCCTCGATCCGCTTGCCGGACAGTTGCAGCGCGTTCATCAGACCGGCGGCGCAGATCACCGCCGTGCCGTGCTGGTCGTCATGGAAGACGGGGATGTCCATCAGCTCCTTCAGGCGGCTTTCGATGATGAAGCACTCAGGCGCCTTGATGTCTTCCAGATTGATGCCGCCGAAGGTCGGGCCCATCAGGCGCACGGCCTGAATGATCTCGTCCGGGTCCTCGGTGTCCAGTTCGATGTCGATGGCGTTCACGTCGGCGAAGCGCTTGAACAGCACCGCCTTGCCCTCCATCACTGGCTTGGATGCCAGCGCCCCGAGATTGCCAAGCCCAAGGATTGCGGTGCCGTTACTGATCACCGCCACCAGATTGCCCTTGGTGGTATAGTCGTACGCCGTTTCAGGCCGTTCCGCGATGGCCTGCACCGGCACCGCCACGCCCGGCGAATAGGCCAGCGACAGGTCGCGCTGCGTGGCCATGGGGGTCGAGGGCACCACGTCGAATTTCCCCGGCCGCGGTTCCATATGATAGGCAAGCGCGTCTTCAGGCGTGATGCGATTGTTGCGGGGGGTCTTGTCGCTCATCGGTCCTCCGGGGCCTTGGGTGAGGCATCTCTACGCGTGCCACCGGGGCCGTCAATCAGTTTGCGCCACCATCGGCAGGCGGTTTCACCCTGAAGACCGCGCAATACAGCGCCGGCACGAACAGCAGCGTGATCAGCGTGCCCGCGATGATGCCACCCATCATCGCAAACGCCATCGGCCCCCAGAACACCTGCCGCGAGATCGGGATCAGCGCCAGGGACGCCGCCGCCGCCGTCAGCAGGATCGGGCGGGCGCGGCTGTCGGAGGCCTCGTACACGGCCTCCCAACGCGAGCGTCCCTTGTCGATCAGCACCTGAACCTCGTGGACCAGGATGATCGAGTTGCGGATCAGGATCCCCACCAAGGCCAGAATCCCCAGAATCGCCACAAAACCCATCGGCACGCCAAAGCCCACCAGCACCGCCACGACGCCGATCAGGCCCAAAGGTGCTGCGGCGAACACGATGGCCGACAGCCGGAAGCTTTGCATCTGCGCCATGACCAGAAACGCCATGATCAGCAGCATCAAGGGCACCACGGCGGCAATCGGCTGCTGGCTGTCAGCCGAGGATTCGACCGTGCCGCCGATCTCGATCTTGACGTTCGAGGGCAGCGTCTTTTCGAATTCGGCGATCTGCGGCGCCAGCGCCTTGACCAGCGTGGCGGGTTGATCCTTCGAATTGATCGCCGCCTTCACCGTCACCGTGGGCAGCCCGTCGCGCTGCATGATCAGCGGCTGCTCGGTGTCGTAGACGGCGGTGGCGAGGCTGGCCAGCGGGATCGGCGTGCTCATCGGGGTCGACAGTTGCAGGTTGCGCAGGGTGTCGATGGTGGTGCGTTCGTCCGCGCTGCCGCGACTGACCACGTCGATCAGGAATTCGTCGTCGCGCAGCTGCGTCACCGTCCGCCCCGAGAACATCGCCGCCAGCGCCCCCGCAATATCGGCCGAACTGATGCCAAGCCGCCGGGCCTGATCCTGACTGACCTTCAGCCGGACCACCCGCGCGGGCTCGTTCCAGTCAAGCGCCACCCCGGTCAGTCGCGGCTCGGTCGAGATGACGGCGGCCAGATCGCGGGCGGCATCGCGCGTGGCCCCGATATCAGGACCCGAGACGCGGTACTGCACCGGCTTTCCCACCGGCGGCCCGATCTCCAGGTTGCTGACATAGATTTCGGCGCCGTACAGGTCTTTCTCGGCGGTCTCGCGCAGCTTGGCCTTCACGCGGTCGCGGGCCTCCAGATCGGGGGTCTGGACGACGATCTGGCCCATATGCGGGCCGGGGGTCGGCAGGTCCATCGCCAGCACGAAACGCGGCGCGCCCCGCCCGACATAAGACGTCCAGAACAGCACGTCCGGGTCGTCCTTCAGCTGCGATTCCAGCTTGTCCATCAGCTCGCGCGTGGCGGCAATCGAGGCGTTCTGCCGCAGCCCCACATCGACCAGCACCTCGGGCCGGTCCGAGGTCGGGAAGAACTGCTGCTCGACAAAGCGCATCCCGAAGATCGAGATGACAAAGGCCGCCAGCGTCACCGCGATGGTCGTCCATTTGAACCGCATCGCCAGCTTCAGGATCTTGTGGAAGCCGTTGCGCAGCCAGCCCGCCTTTTCGCTTTGATGCTTCATCGTCTTGGGCAGGAAGGTCACCCCCAAAAGCGGCGCGAACAGCACCGCAACCACCCAGCTGACCAGCAAGGATACCGCGATCACCACGAACAGCGAGAAGGTGAATTCGCCCGCGGCCGAGCTGTTCAGCCCGATGGGAATGAACCCCGCCACCGTCACCAGCGTGCCCGTCAGCATCGGAAACGCAATCGAGGTCCAGGCATAGGACGCCGCATCGGTCAGCGTCTCGCCCAGTTCCAGCCGCGAGATCATCGTCTCAATCGCGATCATGGCGTCATCGACCAGCAGACCAAGGGCGATGATCAAGGCGCCCAGCGAGATCCGCTGCAAGGTGATGCCCAGATAGTCGAGGAAGATGAACGTGATCGCCAGCACCAGCGGGATGGTCATGGTCACCACCAGCCCCGCCCGCCAGCCAAGGCTGACAAAGCTGACCAGCAGCACGATGGCCACGGCCTCGATCAGGGCGCGGACGAAATGGCTGACGGCCTCGTCGACGACATGGGGCTGGTCGGCGAATTTCGCCATCTCGATCCCCACCGGCAGGTCGGCGGCGACCTTGTCCATCAGCGCGTCCACCTGCGCGCCGAATTCCAGAATGTTGCCGCCCGCCTTCATGCCGATCTGCAGCCCGATGGCGGGCTTGCCGTCGAAACGGAACAGCTCCTTCGGGGGGTCTTCATAGCTGCGGCGCACCGTCGCCACATCGGCGAGGTTGAAGAACCGGTCGCCGATGCGCAGGTTCACCGCCGCGATGGCGTTGGAATCGTCGAACTGCCCGTCAACCCGGACCAGAATGCGTTCCGGCCCCGATTCAATCACGCCCGAGGGCGCGATGGCGTTCTGATTGGCCAGCGTGGCCACGACCTCTTCCTGGTTCAGGCCAAGGGCTGCCAGACGCGAGGGCGAGAATTCCAGATAGATTTCCTCGTCCTGTTCGCCCAGCAATTCGACCTTGCCCGCCAGCGGCAGCGCCTGCACCAGATCGCGGATATCATCCACGCGATCGCGCAATTCGCGCGGGGTAAACCCGTCCGCCGTGAAGGCATAGATATTGCCGAACACGTCGCCGAAATTGTCGTTGAACTGGAAGCCCGCGAATTCCTGCGGGAATTCCGGGCGAATGTCCGACATCATCTCGCGGACGCGCTTCCAGACCTCGGGGACATGCTTGCCGCGAATGGTCTGGTCCAGCTCGATATAGACGACCGCCTGCCCCGGCATGGTGACCGAGCGGGTGAAGTCCAGCTCGTCCAGCTCCTCCAGCTTCTTCTCGATCCGCTTGGTGACCTGATTCAGCGTCTCGTCAATCGAGGCGCCGGGCAGGGCCGCGCTGATCACCATCACCTTGATGGTGAAGTTCGGGTCTTCCTCGCGCCCCAGATTGGCATAGGAAATCGCCCCCGCCAGCATCGACACGATCAGCAGGAACCACACAAAGCTGCGATGTTTCAGCGCCCAGTCGGACAGATTGAACCTTGGCCCGTGATTCATGGTTCGACCCTTTCGCCGACGGCTTGTCCTTCGGTCAGCGAATGAACCCCGCGTATGACCACTTCTTCGCCAGCCGTCAGCCCGCTGCTGACCTCGACCAGACCGTTCAGCCGCATGCCCAGCGTGACCGCCCGCAACGCGACCGTCGCTGCCGCGCCGTCGCGGGTGACGACCCAGACCGAGGGCGCGTCCTTGGTGCCGCCGATGGCGACCTCGGGCAGGGTCAGGAAATTGGCGCGCGGGCCGCCATGCTGGGCGCGGATCAGCGCGCCCAGCCGGAAATCGGTGGGATTGTCCATCGACAGATGCAGGCGGCGGGTGCGGGTGGCGGCGTCGGCCAAGGGCTCGATCCGGCTGACGCTGCCGGGGCTGCGGGTGCCCTCGTCGGATTCCAGCCAGATATCGACCTGCGTGCCCACCGGCATGGTGGATACCACCGCCTCGGGCAGGTCGATCACCGCCTCGCGGGTGTTCACGTCGAACAGGGTCAGCACCGGCGTGCCCGATCCAACCACCGCGCCCGGATTTTCCATCACCGCAGAAACCACCCCGTCAAAGGGCGCCAGCAGCCGCGCGAAGCCTTCGGCATCGGCGGCGCGGACCAGTTCGGATTGCGCCTGCGTCAGCCCGGCCTCGGCCGCTTTCAGGCCGCGCTCGGCCTGTTCCAGCTGGGCGCGGGTGGCGACATTGCGCGCCGCCAGATCGCGGGTGCGTTCCGCCGTGGCGCGGGCGGTTTCCAGCCTCACCTGTGCCGCATCCACGGCGGAACGCGCGGCGCGGACATTATCCTGCAGATCGTCGGGCGTCTGTTCGGCCAGCAGCGCGCCTTCCATCACGTGATCGCCCACATCGACCGGACGCGCCGACAGCCGGCCGAGGGTCTGGAAGCCCAGCTGCACCTCGGTCCCGGCCACGACGACGCCGGGGAAACTGCGCAGCTCGGACGGGATATCGTCCATGATCACCGAGACGACCGGTCTCGGCGGCGTGTCCTGCGCGGCCTCGGCCCGGTGCGTCCAGGGCAGATCGAACGCGGCGGCGGGCGTGGCCAGAAGCAGCGCCAGCAGGGGCACGATCTGTGCGGTTCGGGGTCTGATCATGGGTTCCCCGCCACCACTTCACGGCCCGGAAACAGCTTCTGCGAGCCTTCGCCGACGACCACATCACCCGGCGCGACACCGCCCGACAGCAGCACCATTCCATCGTCGAAGCGCAGGATATCGACCGACCGCAGCGCGACCCGGTTGCCCTCGCCCACGATCCAGACGCCCGGCTTCCCCCCACCCGAGGTCAGCGCCGTCCACGGAATTTCGACCGCCTCGCCGGTTTCCAGCACCATCTTGCCACGCACGAGCGCCCCCAGCAGATCAACATCCTTGGGCGCGTCATCCACCAGCGCCCGCACCCGGACCGAGCCGGTCGCGGGGTCAACCAGCGGCGAGATCTCGGTCACCGTCCCGGTCATCGGCGGCGCGACCACATCCAGCGCCGACAGCGCGACAGAAATGCCCATCACCTCGTTCAGGGCCGGCACATCGGGGGTCATGAACACCGCCTCGATCCCGTTATGGCCCGCCAGCGACAGCACGGAATGCGCCGCGCTGACCACCTGCCCCGGTTCGCCCGAGCGGGCGGTGACCACGCCGTCAAACGGCGCGAGCAGTTCGGTATCCTCGACCGAGCGGCGCGCCTGATTCAGCGTGCTGCGGGCCTGTTGAAGCTGGGTCTCGGCCTCGCTGAGGGCTTGGCGCGCGCTGTCACGCTCGGCAGGGGTGCCAACGCCGCGATCCAGCCTCGCCTGCGCCCGCTCGGCCGCTTGGCGGGCCTGCTGCTCGGTCGCCTCGGCGGCGGCCAGTGCCGCCTTGGCGCCATTCAGCGATTGTTGCAATTGCAAGGGGTCGATCCGGCCCAGCACCTGTCCGGCGGTGAACTGGTCGCCCTCGTTGACCAGCATTTCGCTGATGCGACCGCTTTGGCGAAAGCCCAGATCGACGCTGTCGACGGCCTCCAGTGTCCCGGTCAACTCGATCCGCATGCTGGTTTCGCGCGCGACGACGGGCAGGAATTCGACCCGCAGCGGCACGTCGGCCGCGGCAGGGACCGCCCCGGCAAGGCCCCCCACGCATAGAAGGGCTGCGCATACCGCGCCCAACCCAAAGCTGGCGGCGACACCATGGACCACGTTGACCTCCCTATGTCTGGGTGACGATTGCCCGAAGCGATGCAGTTTGAAAAGCCCCGCACCCGCTTGTGCCGTTGCGTCAATCGCCCGGAAGCGGCGGATTATCGCGCGAAGTTTATCGGATTTGACGGGAACGGCCGATGCGCCGGAACCGGCACGGCCGGTCGGGCCTGCGCAATGCTCTCTTTCCCCGCGCGGCGGGGCTGCTTATGATTGCGGCAAAGCGAAGGCTCGACCACCAGATGTTGCGTATCAACGATCAGATCTCCATCGAGGAATGGGAGCTTGTGGAAAGCTTCACCCGCGCCCAGGGGCCGGGCGGTCAGCATGTGAACAAGGTCGAAACCGCGGTCGAGCTGCGCTTCGAGGCCGAGCGCTCGCCGAACCTGCCCGAGCCGGTGAAGCGCCGCCTGCAACGGCTGGCCGGGCGCCGCTGGACGCAGGACGGCGCGGTGGTGATCCTGGCCCAGGAAACCCGCAGCCAGGCCCGCAACCGCGAACTGGCCCGCGACAAACTGGCCGAGCTGATCCTCACGGCCACCGTCGCCCCCAAGCGCCGCATCGCCACCCGCCCCACGCTGGGCAGCCAGCGCCGCCGCCTGAAGGCCAAGTCTGAACGTGGCGCCGTCAAGGCCCTGCGCGGCCGGGTTGACGGCGATGAATGAGATGTTCCGCAACTTTCTGGGCCGGATGCTGGGCCGCCGCCCCCCCGCCTTGCAAGTGGGCGCGCTGTGTCTGCAAGCCGAAACCGGCCGCGTCCTGCTGGTCACCAGCCGGGGCACCGGGCGCTGGATCATCCCGAAAGGCTGGCCGATGGACGGCCGCAGCGTCGGCGGCGCGGCCCTGCGCGAGGCGTGGGAAGAAGCCGGCGTGCGCGGCGAGGTCGAGGAAACCGCCTTTGGCCGCTACAGCTATGACAAGAAACTGACCAAGGGCCTCAGCGCGCCGGTCGAGGTGCAGGTCCATCTGGTCCGCGTCGAAGGGCTGGACAAGAACTTCCCCGAGCGCAAACAGCGCCAGCGCCGCTGGTTCACCCCGGCCGAGGCCGCCGGACTGGTCGACGAAGCCGGACTGGCCCGCCTGCTGCGCCGCCTGCCGAGCCCGGCCGCGCCGCCGAATCCCCACTGAAGAAGGCTTGCCGTAACGCTGCGATTGCCTATGGTTTGGGCAATGCAGAACGGGCGCGACTTTCGTATTCTTGACAAGGACCTGGACCGGCTTGGCCATGCCGAGGGGGCTGGCCGCGCGGCGGCGCGTCCCTTGCGGCGGTTGGGGCTGATCATGGGCCTCGGCCTGTTGGCGCTGCTGATCGCGGCATTGGCGGGCGTGGCCCTGCCCGCGCAGGCACCGATCATCGCGGGCTTCTCGGTCGCGCTGTATCTGGGGCTGAATATCGGTGCCAACGATGTCGCGAACTCGGTCGGGGCGGCGGTGGGCGCGCGGGCGGTGCCGGTGGGTCTGGGGTTGGCGCTGGTGGCGGCTGCGCAGTTGGCGGGCGCGCTGCTGGCGGGCGATATGGTGACCGAAACCATCGCCAACGATATCCTCACGCTCGGCCCGATGGGGCCTGATGCCCGGTCGGGCCGGATCATGGCGGCGGCACTGGTTGGCGCTGCGCTGTGGATCACGCTGGCAAACTGGGCGCGCGCGCCGGTGTCCACGACCCACAGCGTCATCGGTGCGGTGGCAGGGGCCGGAATGGCCGGGCTGGGCGCGGCGGCGATCAACTGGCCGGTGGTCGCGGGGATCGCGCTTGGCTGGGTGATTGCGCCCATCGCCTCGGCGCTGCTGGCGGCGGCGGTTCTGGGGCTGCTGCGCTGGCGGGTGCATTTCGCGCCCGACCGCGTCGCGGCGGCGCGGATCTGGCTGCCCGCGCTGATCGGCGTCACCGCCACCATCTTCGCGGCCTATCTGCTGACCCTGCCCGGCCGCCCCCCGCTGGAGGGCGGCGCCATCGCCGCCTGCGCGGCGCTTGGGCTGGTGGTCTTCGCCTTTGCGCGCCGCCATCTGGATCGCCAGATCGCGGCGCAGCATTCCCAGGATCTGGCGCTGAAGAACCTGCTGGCTGGGCCGCTGATCGTGACCGCGATGCTGTCGGGCTTCGCCCATGGCGCCAATGATGTGGCCAATGTCGCCGGGCCGCTGTCGGTGATGATGCACAGCGCCGATCCGGGCGCGCTGCCCCTGTGGGTGGTGGCGCTGGCGGGCCTCAGCGTGGCACTGGGGTCGCTGATCTTCGGGCGCAGGCTGGTGCGCATGGTCGGCACCGCGATCACCCGGCTGAACACCGTGCGCGCCTTCTGCGCCGCGCTGGCGGCGGCGGCGACGGTGCTGGCCTGTTCCGCCGCCGGACTGCCGGTATCGACCACGCATTGCGCGGTGGGGGGGATTTTCGGCGTCGGCTTTTACCGCGAATGGGAGGATCGCTTCCGCCGCAAAACCCCGAAATCCCTGCCGGTCGAGGAACAGCACCGCCGCCGCCTGGTCCGGCGCAGCCATGTCTGGACCACGCTGGCGGCCTGGGCGGTCACCGTGCCCGGCGCGGGCGCCGTGGCAGCGGCGACATACCTGATGCTGGCCCTTTTGGGCTGAATCGGAATCATTCTGGTGACGTTAACCGTCGCGTGATAATCGTCAGGTATATCAACGCGGATAACAGCGTGACGAGGCAGTGATGATTCGAGCAATCCGGGCCGGGCTGGCCCTGACCCTTCTGACAATTCTGGCTGCCTGTGGTGGCAGTGGCGACAGCGCACCGGGTGCCTCGCACCCGCCGCGATTCCTGTCTTACGACGGCCCGCCGGTCACGCAGATCGTGGTCAACAAATCCGACCGGATGATGTATCTGGTCTCGGGCAAGACGGTGCTGAAATCCTACAAGGTCGGCCTTGGCGGACAGCCCATCGGCGACAAGAAATACGAAGGCGATGGCAAGACGCCCGAAGGCATCTACTTCATCGACCGCTTCAACCCGCGCAGCGCCTATCACCTGTCGGTCGGCGTCAGCTATCCCAACACGCTGGACACCGCCGAAGCCTTGGCGGCTGGCATGCGCCCCGGTGGCGACATCTTCATCCACGGCCGTGGCCGCGAAGGCGCACGCGCCAAGATGAGCAAGAAGATGGATTGGACCGCTGGCTGCATCGCGGTGGAAGATGCCGAGATCGAAGAAATCTACGCCATGGTGCAGGGTGGCGTCCCGATCGTCATCAACCCCTGATCTGCCAAAAACCGCGCAATTTCAGGCCGGCTCACCGCAAGGGGGCTGGCCTTTTCCATGTCCGGGGCAGTTAGGCCCGCCGCCCGGTCCGACCGCGCTTGACCCTGCCCGCGCTGCCCCGCACAATTCCCGTGGCACCCAGTGCTGATGATAACGAGTGACCACACAGGCCGGAGACAACCCGTGAAACTTGAAAACAAGACCTTCGACGAATTGCGCCTCGGCGACAGCGCCGAACTCCGCCGCCTGCTGACCATGGATGACCTGCTGGCCTTCGCCACGACCTCGGGCAACTATAACCCCGTCCACCTGCCGGGCTTTGACACCGATGGCGACGGCAACCCGGACGAGGTCGCGCCGGGCATGTTCCTTGCCAGCCTGATCTCGGGCGTGCTGGGGTCCATCCTGCCGGGGCCGGGGACGCTGTATCGCACCCAATCGCTGTCCTTCCTGGACCGCGCCCATGCGGGCGACGAGCTGCTCGCCCGCGTCACCGTGACCGACCTCGCCGCGACCGGCATCGTCACCCTGCGCACCGAGGTGCTGCGCCCCGCCGATGACACCATGATCGTCACGGGCGAGGCGCAGGTCATCGCCCCAACCCGGAAATTCGTGGCCGAGAACGTC
>RRZU012180134.1_pt1 | contig 12939 bp, 8 predicted proteins | sample 2165561 | NCBI WGS metagenome assembly RRZU01 (sample SAMN10456909, study PRJNA506462) | wastewater metagenome | isolation source: wastewater sludge | place: USA: Moscow, Idaho
ATTTATATCATAATTTTGTATATATTCTTTAAATGCTTTCTTTTTTGAAAATGCCTAATTCTTGCATTGGATAGGTAAAAATGATAATCTTATTAATAGATATCTATATTAAGAAAGGTGGACAACACATGAGTATAAAAAACTTGGCAGTCGATACGATTCGTATTTTATCCGCAGAAGGTGTTCAAAAAGCGAACTCCGGTCATCCGGGCCTTCCTTTAGGAGCTGCACCAATGGCTTTTTCTTTATGGAATGATTGTATGAACCATAATCCGGAAAATCCAAACTGGATCAATAGGGACCGTTTTATATTATCAGCAGGTCACGGATCCATGCTGCTGTATTCATTGCTTCATATTTTTGGGTACGGTGTTACAAAAGAAGATTTACAAAATTTTAGACAATGGGGCAGCAATACGCCGGGACATCCTGAATACGGCGATACAGTAGGCGTAGAAGCGACTACAGGACCTTTAGGTCAGGGTTTTGCCATGGGAGTGGGTATGGCTTTAGCAGAATCCAATCTGGCAGCTCGTTTTAATAAAGATAATTTCAATATTATCGACCATTATACTTATGTATTATCCAGCGATGGATGTATGATGGAAGGAATCACAAATGAAGCAGCTTCTTTTGCTGGTTCTATGGGGCTTGAAAAGCTTATCGTTCTTTATGATTCCAACAATATCAGTATAGAAGGAAGAACAGACAATACATTCTCTGAAGATGTATTACAAAGATATGATGCACTAGGATGGAGTACGTTTTTTGTAGAAGACGGTAACGACATGGAAAAAATAGGATCTGCTATAGAAGAGGCGAAAAAGACAGATAAACCTTCTATTATCGAAATCAAAACAAAGATCGGTTACGGTTCTGCCTTAGAAGATTCTGAAAAATCTCATGGGGCTCCGTTAGGGGAAGAGAATGTTGCAAAATTAAAGGAAAAATTCCAATGGAATTACGAAGAAGAGTTTTACGTTCCTGAGGAAGTAAGTGAATTAGTAAAGGAATCAAAAGAAAGATCGAAAAAACTTAACGATGAGTGGGACGATCTTTATGCTGAATACAAAAAAGCATATCCTGAATTAGGAGAAGAATTCGAAAAGGCTTTAAATGGAGAAATTCCGGAAGATTATATAGACGGCGATGAATTTTATGAATTCGAAAAAGAAGACGCTACTCGTTCTCATTCAGGAGTAATATTAAATAGACTTGCTGAAAAGATGACAAATCTTATAGGGGGTTCTGCCGACTTAGCTCCATCAAACAAGTCGAATATGAATAATACTTCCAGTTACTCTAAGGACAATCCAGAAGGAAGAAATATTCAGTTTGGTGTTCGCGAATTAGGGATGACAGCTATCACAAACGGGATAGCCCTTCACGGAGGTTTTGTGCCATACTGCTCTACATTCTTTGTTTTTGCAGACTATATGAAGCCGCCGATGAGACTGGCAGCTATTATGAAGCTAAGAGTCCTTTATGTATTAACCCATGATAGTATCGGAGTAGGAGAAGACGGTCCAACCCATGAGCCTATCGAACAGCTTGCTATGATGCGATCTACACCGAATATGACTCTTTTCAGACCTTGCGATGGAAAAGAAACAGCGGCAGCTTACACCTATGCTTTAAGACATAAAACAGGTCCTACAGCAATTGCTTTAACTAGACAAAAGCTTGAAAATCTGAAAGAAACAGGAAGAGACGCCCTTAAAGGAGCATATGTTCTACGGGACTTCGGCGAGAAGATGGATATTATCTTAATGGCATCCGGTTCTGAAGTATCTTTAATCTACAAGGCAGCTGAAAAGCTTGAACAACAGGGCTATGGTGTAAGAGTTGTATCCATGCCTAGTATGGATGTATTCGAAGACCAGGATGATGAATACAAAGAAAGAATTCTTCCGAAGGAAGTCAGAAAGAGAATTTCTGTAGAAGCTGGTTCCACCTTTGGCTGGGAACGCTATGTGGGACTTGATGGAAAAACAATTGGAATCGACCATTATGGCGCTTCTGCACCAGCTGCTAAGCTTTTTGAAGAGTTTGGCTTTACTGTAGAACGTGTTGTAGAAGATGCACTCTCTCTTTTAAGTGAATAATGTGCGGACGATTTTTTCTGGATCCAGAAGATATTCGAGAGTTGAGAACTTTGTATAGTCTTAGGGATAAAAAAGAGTATTCTCCTGGTATGGAGATCTATTATCGGGAAAAAGGCTCTGGTTTTCAAAAGGATTTATGGGGGATTCAGACAGATTTTTTAAATAGGCTTATTATAAACAGCAGGATAGAAAAACTCTATCCTGCCGGTTTTTTTCTAGAGGATTTCATAGAAAGACGATGTATTATACCTGCTTCTTATTTTTTTGAATGGAAGAAAAGCGGAAAAACAAAGACTAGATATGAAATTGGAATGGAAGAGTCAAGCTATTTCTATCTAGCCGGACTTTATCGATTAAATGAAGAAGGGAAAAAGGCGTTATCGATTCTCACCAATAGTTCTTTTGGTGAGATGGAAAGCATTCATCATAGAATGCCAATCCTGTTAAGGCCAAGCGAGGGAGATTCTTATTTAGAAGAATCTCCAGAGGTTTTAATCAAAGAATTATGGAAAATCAAACCTGATTTTATTTTTCGGCAAAAAGACCCAGAGCAGCTAGGGTTTTTGTAAAAAGCAAAATAAAAACACTTCAAAATATTGAAGTGTTTTTTGTTTGCTTTTTATGGAAAAAACATTACATTCTCAAGAGAGGGTGAAGGGAGTTGTAATTCTCCTGAAGCCCTAGCCCAAACCGGGATCTTTGATTTGGTTCGTGGCTTCGTAGCCTGGAGGAGGATGTAGGGAGTTGCGATTCTCCCTTGAAGCCCTAGTCCAAATCAGTTTTTTTGATTTGGCAACAGGTCTCATGCCACTCATTTCCCAAGAGCAATTTGTTCTGCGATTGGATTGAAATGATCGGCCATATCCTCCCCAGACCCCCTCCTTTTACACTCGGGGCGCTTAGAAGCAGGGGAGCCTTTCGGCTTGATAGGTTACTTGTAAATCTAATTTTTTTCTTTGGAATAAACGTTTCTTTTCGAGAGGGGATGAAGGGCGTTGCGATTCGCCCTCATATCCCCTCTCGAGCTCTCCCTTTTTACACCCCCAACGCTTAGAAGCAGGGGAGCCTTTCGGCTGAATTGTTAGAGATTTTAGAAACTATAGACTTTTATTTTATAGATTGTGTGATACCAGTTATAAGGAATCATTGAAACAATTGAAAGAAACGATAAAACGACAGCGGAGAAAGTTCTGCAGCTAATAGTTTTTATATTATGTAGAGAATGACGCTTCTCATTCTCGTCCATCCCTAACCCCTAAGCCCTAACCACTAATCACTTTTCTTCTCCTACCACTAATCACTTTTTTCTCCTTTTTCCTACCGCAAGGATACTTGCTAATATTTTGTACGCCATGTCCTCGGCATAAACAATACTAATATTGGTATAATTTCAAGCCGTCCGATAATCATGGCCATGGTCAGTATTATCTTACTTAGGGGCTGAAGAAAGAATAGGTTCCATCTAAACCGACGATTTCGACTCCAGGGGCATTTGTATTTAAGGTAGCAGAAACAGCATTAAAGGCTGTTGTGCTGTCTACATTGTCTATAGAGACAAAAAACAGCAGTACAATAAATGTTATGGTGTAGACGAAAAAATACACTAAGGCACTTCGTATGATATTATCCGGTATCCGCCTAGAATCTTCTGTGATGGTTAGGACTCTTCTAGGACTTATAGATTGTTTGACCTCATTGAGACCGGTTTTTATTAATATAAGGACCCTTGATACTTTAAGACCTCCACCGGTAGAGCCGGCACAAGATCCAATAAAAATTAGCAGATTTAGTATAAAATGAGAGAACTGCGGCCAGGCTGTAAAGTCTGTATTTGCAAATCCTGTAGTAGACATAATCGACGTAACGGTAAAAAATACATGTCGAAACATTTCTATATAAGAATCCTACATATCTCTTACATTTAAAGAAATTAACAAAACGGAAGCTGTTAATATGAAAAAATATGCTTTTAATTCTTCGCTGCGAAAGATTTCCCTTCCTCGTCCGATCAATACTAAATAGTATATGTAAAAATTGATACTAAAGGCGAACATAAAAATAGATAGGACGTAGTCTATGAAAGGGCTGTTAAATTCAGCGATACTTAGGGCTTTGTTGCTAAATCCTCCTGTACCTGCTGTCCCGAAGGCGTGAATCATGGAATCAAAGGGATCCATACCGGCAAATATTAGAATGATAATCAGTACAATTGTCATGGATACATAGATTTTATAGAGTATTTTCGCTGTAATATCTGCTTTAGAAACTAATTTTCTGAAAGAAGGTCCCGGCATTTCTGCTTTCATAACGTAAACGGTACCGTCTACTTTTCTAGGGAAAACGGCTAAGGCAAAAACAAGGATTCCCATTCCGCCGATAAAATGTGTAAAGCTTCTCCAGAACATCATCGACTTTGACAGGTGATCCCCTGCAGGAAGTACACGTGCTCCTGTAGTTGTAAAACCGGAGGCGATTTCAAAAAATGCGTCTATAAAATTAGGGATTTGTCCATTGATCATTAGAGGCAGGCATCCGAATAGGGAAATTAAAATCCAGGTTAAGGTCACCGCTACAAATCCTTCCTTTACCCCAAAATGCATATGAGTTAAATCGATGCTGCTGGAAAGGTAGCCGATTGCCAACAAAATTGCTATTACAAAAAGGATAGAGAAGATATTTAATAAGCTCTCTCTATAAACAAGGGCCACAATAAGAGGCGCTGTCATAAAAAGAGCTTCTAAAGTTAAAATTCTTCCTAGCATACTTTTAGGATTAAACGATAATTCATATTTTCACCTATTTCGCTAATAGATCATCTAATTCATCTACGTTTTTTTGTGTTGTTACGACAACAACCCGGTCTCCTGCATGGATGGCATCTTTTCCGCTTGGGAAGAGAAGTTCACCATTTCTGAAAATAAAAGCAACTAGGGTGTTGTCCACGATTTCTAATTCCATTAAAGGAATATCGATACCTTTGGAATTTTCGTTTGCGATAAATTCCAAAGCTTCCACCTTATGGTCTGCTAAGGTATGGAGGTTTTCTACTGCAGTGTCACCGCTGGCGTTTAATGAACGGACAAAGCGGACGATTTTATCAGCGATAATACGCTGAGGCGTTATGATAGTATCCAGCTCTGTATGACCGATGAGCTTTAGCATAGAAGTACGATTGACTTTTGCGATAGATTTCCTTACATTTCTATATTTGGAAAAGATAGAGATAATAATATTTTCTTCGTCGATTCCTGTTAGAGCAATACAGCTGTCATAAGCTGAAATTCCTTCGCTGTCTAAGATGTCTTGATCGGTGCCGTCTGCATGAATCACTGAAATTTCAGGGAAGGTTTCCGAAAGGAATTCTGTGATTTCAGCCTTAACTTCGATTAATTTTATTTCCATCTTTTTGTTTGTTAATTCTCTGAGGAGATAATAGCCCATTTTCCCTCCGCCAATGATAAGGGCAGAATCGATGGGGGAGTTGAACTCTCTAAAATTACGATAAAACTTATTTAGATCTTCATGGCTGCCTGTCAGGTGGACGATATCATCTTCCAGTATTTTTGTGGAACCATTCGGGATAAAAGCCTCTCCATCTCTTTCCACAATGCAGATCAAAAGTTTTCCATCGAAACTATCATCGAATTCTTTTAATGTGATATCTTTTAAAAAGGTATCTTCTTCGATAAGAACAGAAACCATATGCACTTGTTCTTCTGCAAAGGTTTCAACGCTAACTGCTGTTGGGTACTGGAGAATTTGTGCGATCTTTTTCGCCGCTTCTTCTTCCGGGTTGATCATGGCCGTGATTCCTAAACGATCTCGTATAAAGTCCACACTATTTCTGTACTCTGGATTTCTCACTCTGGCGATGATGTGTTTTACGCCTAATTCTTTCGCTACAATACAAGAGACCATATTTAATTCGTCTGAAGTTGTTACTGCTAAGAAAATATCAGCATCTTCTACAGTAGCTTCTTTTTGTATGTTTACGTCTGAACCGTTTCCTACAACAGCTTGGATATCATATTGAGAGAAAAGCATCTCTACGACATCTGGATCGTTGTCGATTAAAATAATATCGCAATGCTCCTCTAATTCTTTGCAAATGGCGTTACCGACTTTCCCGCCGCCAACAATTACTATTTTCATAATACCTCCATCTGTGTTTATAATTACATTATATCAGTTTCGCCTAGATAAAAGCTTTAAAATGATTAGTTGCGTTTTCTCCATGTGCTAGGCATGAAGAGTACAAGGATAGGGATGATTTCTAAACGACCCACTATCATCGATAAGGTCAGAATAATTTTAGCAAAGGGTCTATAAAAAGCGAAATTGCCTGTAGGGCCTACAGCAGACATTCCTGGGCCTATATTGTTTAAGGTTGCTGCTACGGAGCTGAATGCAGTTAAAAAGTTATTGGCATCAAAGGAGACTACCAGCAAAAATATGGAAAACATCAGCATATAAATAAAGAAATAAGTATGTGTGCTTTTAATGACATTTTCCGGTATTCGCTTATCGATATCTGTAATAAGAAAGACTCTTCGAGGTTGTATGGATTTTCTTATTTCATTAATACCAGATTTTACTAAAATTACAATTCGAGATACTTTAAGTCCTCCTGCTGTAGATCCGGCACAAGAGCCGATAAACATCAGCAGTAGAAGAATCGTTCTAGAGAAAGGATGCCATAGATCGAAATCGACTGTCGCATACCCTGTAGTCGTAATAATAGAAGAAACTGTGAAAAAGACATGGCGAAACCGTTCCGGGAGGCTAGGGTACACATCTCTAAGGTTAAATGCTATCAAGAAGATGGTGCCGGCGATAATCAAAAGATAAGCCTTCAGCTCCTCGCTTCGAAGGACCTCCCTTATACGGCCTATAAGTATCATATAGTACAAGTTGAAGTTGATACCGAATACAATCATACCAATACCTAAAATATAATCTATAGCAGGACTGTTGTAAAAACCAACACTTGCAGCTTTATTGCTGAATCCCCCGGTTCCGGCTGCTCCAAAAGCGTGAATCATAGAGTCGAAGGGGGACATGCCGGCTATTATTAGGATTAGAATTAATGCGATGGTCATGGCTATATATATCTTGTAAAGAATTTTAGCGGTAATATCCAGCTTGCTCACAAGTTTTCCGAAGGTAGGACCTGGCACCTCTGCCTTCATAACATTGACAGTTCCTTTGACTTCTTTTGGCAGGACGGCTAAAGCAAAGACAAGGATTCCCATTCCGCCTATAAAATGAGAGAAGCTTCTCCAAAACAGCATAGACTGAGAAAGGGACTCCACATCCGTTAAGATACTGGCGCCTGTCGTAGTAAATCCAGAGGCCATTTCAAAAACGGCATCGATTAAACTGGGGATCTGTCCGTTAATAACAAAGGGAAGTCCACCAAAAAAGGACATACCAATCCAAGAAAAGGTCACAACGGCGAATCCTTCTTTTACACTGAATTCCATATCCCGCGTATCAATAAAGTTAGCGGCTAGGCCTAAAACGAGCAAGATTCCGATAACAACACTTAATGAAAATATATTTAAGTAGCTTTCTCGATAGTAAAAGGCTACGATTAAAGGCAGTATCATAAAGAATGCTTCTAAGGTAAGGATCTTACCAAGCATGTTCAAAACTAATTTTATATTCATAGCAACTCCTGTTTTTGTAATTGACTGAGCGTTTTAAACAACTCGCATTAATCTTATATTAGTTATAAGAAAGTTATTTGTCAATTGAAAAACAGGTAAAAGAACGATATCGAGTTTCATAGTTTATATTATTTTCATTAAAGCATTGGATCCATCTTACAGCTTTTGGAAAGCTTCCAATTATATTTTGTAGATAGAGAAGATTAAGTAGTTTGAATTTCAAGTTTTTGGTTAGGGGCCATAAGTTTATCTTCCTTTAAAAATGAAGGATTTATAAAGTAAAGATTTTTTAAAACATACTAAAAAAACGCCAGAGTAAAATAGACTCTAGCGCTTTCTATAATCGTTTTAAGAGACTGGAAACTATTTGATTAACTTCCAAATAGAATTTGCATAGGCAACTGGGTCTTCGATAGGAAGTCCTTCAATAAGCCTTGCTTGATTATAAAGAAGTTCTGTATATAGTTTCAGCTCTTCTTCTTTTTGTTCAGATTGAGATTCTTTTAGTTTTTTGTAAATCGGGTGGTTTGGGTTGATCTCTAGAACTTTCTGTGCAGTCATACCCATAGAATTCGGCTGATTTAAGAAAGCTTTTTCCATTTCGATAGAGATATCTCCTCTGGAAACAAGACAGACAGGGTCTTCTTCTAATCGATGAGATGTACGGACTTCGACAACTTCCTCTCCTAGAATCTCTTTCATACTTTCAAAAAGTTCTTCGTTCTTTTCTTCTTCCTTTGTTTCCTCTTTTAATCCGAGGTCTTCGGAAGAAATAGATTTAAACTCTTTCTCATCATATTTTTGCAATACTTTTAAAACAAATTCATCAATACTTTCTGTTAGATATAAAATTTCCATATCTTTTTCTTTTAAAGCAGAACCTTGAGGAAGTTTTTCGATTTGTTCAATGGAGGAACCTGTTGCGTAGTAGATATACTTTTGATCATCTTTCATATTCTCTACATATTCCTTCAATGTAACAGACTTCTCTTTTTGAGAGGAGTAGAAGACAAGAAGATCTTGAAGAGGATCTTTTTTCATACCGTAAGATTCATAGATGCCTAGCTTTATTTGATTTCCAAATGCAGAATAAAAGGCTTCATAATCTTCTGGGCGGTCTTTCTGCATTTTTTTAAGTTCTTGAGTGATTTTGTTTTCGATGTTTTTAGCAATTGTAAGGAGCTGTCTATTGTGCTGCAAGGTTTCTCGAGAAATATTTAAACTTAAATCTTCAGAATCCACAACACCTTTTACAAAGCTGTAATAGTCAGGAAGCAAAGCTTCGCATTTATCCATGATAAGAACGCCGTTAGAGTACAGCTGAAGCCCTTTTTCATAATCTTTGGAATAATAGTCAAAAGGAGTTTGTCCTGGAATATACAGTATCGCTCGATAAGATACGGTTCCTTCTGCTGAGATATGAAGGTGGGTAAGTGGTTTATCAAAGCCGTAATGCTGGTCTAAATAGAAATTGTTATAGTCTTCTTCTGTCAGATCAGATTTATTTTTCTTCCAAATAGGAGTCATAGAGTTTAAGACTTCTAATTCTTGATATTCTTCGTATTTCGGATCTTCCCCTTCTTCAACTGTGTTTCTGCTTTTCGTTGCAAGCATCTTAATGGGGTAGCGGATATAGTTGGAATATCGTTCGACGAGATTTCGAAGAGTGTATTCTTCAAGGTATTCGTCATAGTTTTCTTCTTCAGTGTTATCTTTTAGCTCTAGGATAATATCTGTTCCGGCAGTTTCTTTCGTAGCTTCCGTAATGGTATAGCCTTCTACTCCTTCTGATTCCCATTTATATGCTTTGTCGGAACCGAATTTTTTTGTAAGGACTGTCACTTTTTTCGCGATCATAAAAGAGGCGTAAAAGCCCACCCCGAACTGGCCGATGATTTCTGAAACTTCGTCGGATGCTTTTAATTCTTCTTTGAATTCTTGTGTACCGCTTTTTGCGATCGTTCCAAGATTTTCTTCCAGATCCTTTTCATCCATTCCGATACCTGTATCAGAGATTGTAAGTGTTCTGTTTTCCTTGTCCGCTTTTATTTCAATAAAATAATCCTCTTTCTTAAATTCGAGATTATCATCAGATAGTGTTTTATAATAGAGTTTATCGATAGCATCAGAAGCGTTAGAGATCAGCTCTCTTAGAAAAATCTCTTTATTTGTATAGATCGAGTTGATCATAAGATCCATGAGTTTTTTTGATTCCGTTTTAAATTCTCTTTGAGTCATATCATTTCATCCTTTCATTATTGTTAGCAACCAAACTACAATAGTGCTAATACTATTTTACGATTTGACTTCATATTTGTCAAGGAGGGTGTTCTTTCGTATTGACAAGTTGAAAAGAATGATATACAATCACATCATCACGGTAGCAAGATAAAGCGAGGGTTATTATGAAAACAACAATTCTAGTACAAAAGAATATCCATCATCACCGTTTTATATTAATATAATATTAAAGATAAAATGGTCTTTTCTGATGTTCATAAATTGTAGTATGCCATTTTGTCGAAAAGACAGAATGGTTTTTTTTATTCATAGGAGGAATAAATGAGTCAGTATAATATTGAAGGGGTTAATTATAAAGGAAAAGCAGAGATTGAAACTTATGAGAAATTATCGCATCAAGTAGTTCAGCTTTGCGAGAAAGAAGGATATACGCAGGTTAATACACCGAATTTTGAAGACTATGAGCTTTATAGAGGAAACACAAAAATCGATCGGGATAAGATGGTTAAGACCATCGACAATGGCGGAAGAATTTTGGTTTTACGACCAGATGCTACGATTCCTATCACAAAAATGGCTGCGAATCGAGTAACGGATCCCAAGAAGATTTTGAAATATTGCTATGCGACTACAATTTTTAGAGAATATCGTTCTCGAAATGAAAAGGGAAGAGATTTTCTTCAGACAGGGGTAGAATATTTTGGAGATTCTTCAGCGAAATGCGATGCGGAAATTATAGCCCTTGCAATTTCTGTAGTAAAAGAATTAGGGTTCAAAACGATACAGGTTGATATAGGAAATGTAAATTATCTTGAAGGGCTTTTCGATGCTTTAGATCTAAAGAATGAAATAAAACAAAAGATCCGTTGTTTAATCGAAACTAGAAATTTAGGAGATCTGGAATCTTACCTTGAAGAAATAGAAATTAGAGAGGATTACAAAAAAATTCTCCTCGCCTTTCCAAATCTTTTCGGCTCCTATGACCGCTGCATGAAAGAAGCCCAAGAGTATGTTTTAAATGATAAAATGAGAGAGGCCTTAGACCGTATAGGAGAAATCTATAATTACTTAGTAGACAGAGATTTTCAGGCTTATATTAAGGTGGATTTGGCCTTTACTTCAAATTTAAATTATTATTCTGCCATGGTTTTTAATTTGTATGCTGGATCAGCCCATACTTCTGTGTTAAGCGGAGGGCGTTATGACAATTTATCAGAACAGTTTGGGATAGATCGGCCGGCCTGCGGGTTTGGGATGAATCTAAATCTTGTCATTGATTATATAAAAGAAGATCAAGAAGATGCTGTTGTTCATATAGCTTTGGCCAAGGGGAGAGTAGCGAAGGAGACGATGAAATGTTTCTCTGCCTGCGGTATAGAGTTTCCAGAATACAGCAAAGAATCCAGAAAGCTTTTGTTTTTAGATAAAACAGGAAAAATCGAAGTTATCTTTGTGAAATCTCCTGATGTTCCGGTCTATGTTCAAAGCGGGGCGTCGGATTTAGGGGTTGTAGGAAAAGATGTTTTAAATGAAAGCGACTATGAAGCTTATGAATTAATGAATTTGAATATCGGGAAATGTATGATGGCAACGGCGAAAATCAAAGATGAGCCTATCGATTACGATCGGAAAATTATTGTTGGTACAAAATATCCAAAAACTGCGAAAGAATATTTTGATAGCTTAGGGGTTCGTACAGAAATTATAAAGCTGAACGGTTCTGTAGAGCTGGGACCCATCGTCGGTCTTTCCGATATTATAGTAGATATTGTAGAAACAGGAAGCACTCTTAAAGAGAATGGCTTAGAGGTAGATAAAAAGATTATGGATATCGGATCAAGACTGATCTGCAACAAGGTAGCTTTAAAAACAAAAAGAGACGAAATAGAAAATATCGTTCAATTATTAGAAGAATTAAGAGATTAGGAGAAAAAGATGAGAATTATAAAGGTTGAAAATCGGGAAAAAATAAAAGAACAAATGGATGAACTGCTAAAAAGAAGCGAGAGTGATCAGTCTGCTATAGAAGAAACGGTTAAGGATATTATCGATAATATTAAAAAACGCGGCGACGAGGCTTTGTTGGAATATACAAGCAGATTCGACGGTGTAGATCTGGAAAATATTAAGGTTACAGAGGAGGAAGTCGAAGCGGCGAGAGAAGCTGTCGGGGAAGAATTCCTTAGTATATTAGAAGAGGCGGCAGCGAATATCCGCGAGTATCATGAATGTGAAATGGAAGATACTTGGATAAAAGAATTTCGTCCCGGGGTACGTCTGGGTCAAAAGATTACACCGATCGGCAGAGTAGGCATCTATGTTCCAGGAGGAAAAGCGGGTTATCCTTCTACTGTATTGATGGATAGTATCCCTGCAGTGGTTGCCGGAGTCGAATCTATTGCTATGGTGACGCCGCCTTTAAAAGACGGAAGGGTCGATCCTTATATTCTTGCTTCTGCATCAGTGGCAGGAGTCAGAGAGATTTACAAAGTAGGAGGAGCTCAGTCTGTTGCAGCTCTTGCTTATGGAACGGAGACTATCGCTCCAGTTCATAAAATTGTAGGGCCTGGAAATATCTATGTTGCAACGGCTAAGAAGCAGGTTTTCGGAAAGGTTGCCATCGATATGATAGCAGGGCCAAGCGAAATCGGGATATTAGCAGATGAAAATGCGAAAAAAGAAATCATAGCTGCAGATCTTTTATCCCAAGCAGAGCACGATGAAATGGCTGCTTCTATTTTAGTTACAACGTCATCAAAATTTGCGGAAGAAGTAAAGGACGAGGTGTATCGTCAAATCGAACTCCTTCCTCGTCAGGAAATTATGACAAAATCTATCGATAATTATGGAACGATTTTTGTTGCAAACACAAAGGAAGAAGCTATTGATATTATGAACGAGGTGGCACCGGAACATTTAGAAAT
>RRZU011070861.1_pt1 | contig 12938 bp, 12 predicted proteins | sample 2165561 | NCBI WGS metagenome assembly RRZU01 (sample SAMN10456909, study PRJNA506462) | wastewater metagenome | isolation source: wastewater sludge | place: USA: Moscow, Idaho
AAGCGTATTGAAACAATTTTGGCGCAGCACATTCTCCAGCTGCTGCAGGAGGTTGTTGAAAAGCAGTTTGTTCAAAAATTTCTCTTAAGCCCTTTTTTTGCTTAAACTTATTATAGAATTGATATTGATCAAATAGTTGATTTTGAAGTAAATTAGATTTATTTTTTCTTTCTTCTTTTATTGAGTTGATTGTATTTTCAAATTCATTTATTTGCTTAATCAGTTCACTTCTATCAGCTTCAATTTCTTCAGTTAATTTTCTAAATTCATATTTATCACGCAAACTTTGTTTCACTAAATCCTCTTCAAAGAACTGAATTTCTTCTTGAGATAAAGTTGTAGAAATTACTTCTCTTTGATGTTTCCGATCTTTTTTATTTGTTTTTAAAAGTTGTTTTCCTTCTTCTATTTTTGATTTAGAATTGATTTCAAATTGTAGAAAAGTTTCTTTAAGTTCAAGATAATCTAAATTATTTTCTAATGCTTCTAATTCTCCATTAATTTCGTTCAGACGCTCTTCTTGTTCTAAGAAAAAACCATCTTTGTTCAACATATCAAAAACAGGTGGAACAAAAAATTTGTGTTGATTGGTGTTGGCTAATTTCCCTGAAACAGCTGCAATGTAACCAATTTCGTTTTCTTTATTTTTAACTACCAAAATTCCAAACATTTTACCAATCGGAATGGATTTATCCTCTTGATTTAAGCCAAAATTATGTTCAAAATCAGTTTGATTTTCCAAATATTCTTGCAACTCTTTACAAGCCAATTTCGCAATAACATGCGGCTCATAATAAAATGGATAATCAAACTTTTTTGGGAGCTTGTATGCTGAAATTGGTTGTTTAAAATATTGAAAGTATTGAGACATTGCGTTGTGTAAATTCACTGCAAAGGTACATTATAGCAAGTAAATTCAGAAATATAAATTTTTGAGATTATATCTGAAATGATTGTAACAATTATTCTAAATTATATCTTATTGGTAATTTATATAATACTTTTACTTTTTCTCTTTTATATTCAGCTGGTTCCCATTTAGGCATCAATGATATAACTCGTATCATTTCTTTATCAAGTGAAGGTGATAAACTTGTTATTATTTTTATTTTATCCTTAATAATATATCCTTCTTGATCTATAATAAATTCTACTAACTCAACTCCTGATTTTTCAATATCATCAGGATAAACAATATTATCAGAGATAAATTTGATAAAAGCTATATGTCCACCAGGATATTCAGCTTTCTTATCTACTATTGTATTAAGAATTGTAGATTCATTTAGATTATCTTGTGCATTAATTTGACAACAAAAAAAGATAATGAGTATTAATAAATAATTTTTCATCAGGTTGGTTTGTATAAATATAAAAAAATCCCTCAATACATAATTGAGGGATTTGAATTATTTTATTTGATTATATTTTATAACCAATCTTCATCTTCTTCAGAATCTTCTAATTCAGCATCAATAAATTGAATGTAAAATGCAACGATTTCACCTTTAGCATTGTAACCGAAGTAAGCAGGATAAATTCCTTCTCCAAAACCAGCTTGAAAAATTGGAGCTTTAAATTCTGTTGCAGGAACAGTCCAATTAATCCAATCTCCTTCTTCTGATTGATATTTTGGGTTATTTTTTGCGTTTTCTACAAATAATACATTGAAATAATCATCATAAAGATTAACATCATTTCCTTTACTTTCAAATTCATCGATAAATTTCACGAAAGATTCTTTTGCTTCAGCATCAACAATTGTAGCTAAACCACTTTCGATAGAGAAACCAAAGTATTCTCCTTCTTGTAATTCTTCAATCAACTCAATTCCTTTCATTGCTTCTTCGTAACGAACAGGTTTTTCGTTTGTAAAAGCAACTTTTACACAACCGATTAAATTCTCAACATCACCGTCGTCTTCGTATTTTACGATACTTGCGGTTACAGGAAAATTACCTTTTGGCGTCTCCAAGAAATAAGGATCTTTGTCCATTGCAAGATATTCGCCAAGCGGATCGTTCACGAAAATTTTACCAGAAGGAAGAGAAACTTCTCCCATTTCGATTTGGTCGATTTCTACACCACCAATTTCTTTGTCTGTAAAATATTTTTCTAAATCGTTAGGAGCCAACGTAAATTCGCGTTTAGATTCCCAAGTTTTTAACCATTCTGCTGTTGGTTGCATATTTTTTTGTTTTATATTGTTACAAAAGTACGTTAATTATTGGTAGTAGTGTAGATTTTGAATGTTAGTGATAGGTTAAAAATTATTTCAATTTTTTGTTTAATTCACGTTTATCAATATCATGTTCTAAATTCAGAATTTCTACTAAATCTTCTTCAGACAACAATTGATGTTTGTAATAGTTGATCAAAATAGCTTCCATCTTAACAAATTCATTTTCTTTGTTTTGCTTAAAATTAGCCTCTACAAACTGATTACTTTTCGTTTTGATTGTAATTAAATTACTTACGCCGTGCGATCCATTTGGCAATTCGAACTCACCAAATTCTTTTACTTTTTTACCAACATAATCATTGTTTTCAATCATAATAGAATATAAATCTTGGATTGAGTAAAACTGATCATTAAATTGAATTCCGTCATTAGAAAAAGTTAATTTTCCATCAATTTTTCCGTCTAACGTTAGTTCAGGTTTCTTAAAAAACCCATTTAAATAAGCTACAATTGTTGCTAAAACTCCAATAAAAATGTAATAATACGTCTGATTTTCAAAGATTTTCCATTCTAAAAAAACATAACTTATAATTGAAACTGCTATAAAAGACAGAATCATTTTTACAATACTTTTGGGATCTTTTTTCGGTTTCTCTTTCACAAAAAGATCAAAACTATATTTATCCATGTGCTATTTCTTTACGAACTCTACTTAAACTTTCTGGTGTTATACCAAGGTAAGAGGCAATCATCCATTGCGGTATGCGAGAAAGTTGGTTAGGGTAGAGACGCATAAATTCTAAATAACGTGTTTTTGCCGTTGCGCCAAGAAGTAAATTAATACGATCTTGAAGGCTGCGCACATGATTTTGAACTAATTTTAATTGAGCAGGTAGAAATTCGGGATTGATTTCTGATATAAAATTATTCAGTTTTTCATTTAATAAAATAATGGTAGAATCTTCAATTGCTTGAATATAAAACTTAGATTCTTGTTTACAAAAAGCACTGTTTCTGTCACTTACAATCCAGTTTTCTGTACCAAATTGTAAAACATGTTCTTTCCCATTTTCATCAATTGTATATGATCTAATTACACCAGACTCTACAAAAAAATAATCCTCAGCATATTCTCCAGGTTCTAAGATGAACTCGTTCTTTTTTACCTTTTTTTCGACTAAAATATTCTCAATTTTAACCCATTGATCGTCTGTAAGATCGATAATATTTTGTAAATGTTTTTTATAGTTTTCCATACATTGTTTTGTATTCAACAAATTTAATCGTTTTTATGATATATAAATAATGTAACAAAATTTGTTACATATAAAATTTTTGTTTTAACTTTGTCAAACAATTAAAAAGAATGAATAATTTAAGATTTGCAACTGCAATTCATATTTTAGTTTTGACCGAAAAAAATGAAGGAAAGGTTATAACTTCAGATTTTATAGCAGGAAGCATTAATGTAAATCCAGTTGTGGTTCGTCGTGAAATTAAATTATTGCGAGAAGCTGGTTTTATTGATTCGAAAAAAGGAAAAGAGGGCGGATGTTATCTAATAAAGAATCCGAATGATATTTTTTTGGGGGATGTTTACAAATTAGTCAATCAAGACAATGTTTTTGGTAAAATGAATCATACGAATCCAAATTGTCCTATTGGAAAAGAAATGAATCATAATTTAGAATTATTGTTTGGTAATGCCGAAAATGAATTGGTCAAAACATTAAACCAAAAAACATTAAAAGAATTTTCTGATCAATTTTAAAGTTTTTTAACCTTAATTGTAACAAAAATAATTACATTATAAATAGATAAAAATGAGAGTAGCAGTAATAGGAGCCACAGGATTTGTAGGCTCAGAAATCGTAAAAGAATTAATCAATAGAAATCATTCTATCAAAGCTTTTTCAAGAAACAAAGATAAAGTGATTATAAGTAAAAATGTTGCAGCTGTAGAAGTTGATGTTAACAATATAGAAGCTTTAGTGACAGATTTACAAGGAGCCGATGTTGTTGTAAGTGCTTACAATGCTGGTTGGTCAAATCCAGACTTGTACAACGATTATATCAAAGGATCTAACGCAATTGAGCAAGCAACAAAACAAGCCGGTGTAAAACGATTGATTGTAGTTGGTGGAGCAGGTAGTTTGTTTGTTAATGATCAGAAAGAATTACAAATAGTGGACGCACCTGGTTTTCCAGACGAAATAAAACCTGGAGCAACTGCTGCACGAGATTATTATAATACTTTACAAAATAATCAAAATTTGGATTGGACGTACTTTTCTCCAGCTCCAGAAATGCATCAAGGAACTTCTGGTGTAAGAAAAGGAACATACAGATTAGGAACAGATGTTCCTGTATTTGATGAAGCAGGACACAGCATATTATCAGTAGAAGATGTAGCAGTTGTTATTGCAGACGAAGTAGAAAATGCAAAACACGTAAAGCAAAGATTTACAGCAGCGTATTAGTGTAAAAGTTAAAAAATAAATTATTTTTTATTTTATTAGGCTATAATTTTCTTTTGGTATGATTTATGAATTTTACTTGTAAAATAAGTAAAATGAAATTATATACCGGAATTAGTTTAGTCATACTAAGTTTAGGTTTAGTTTTACTTTGTAAGTTTTTGAATTTTGAATTTTTATTTGATAAATTTTTAGGATTTCTAATCTTATTCAGCAGTTTATTAGCCTCTTATTTTGGAGTAAGAAACATTTCTGATTTCTTTGATTACAACAGAATGATAAATAAAGGCGTAAAAGTAAAAGCTCACATCGTAGAAATAAAAAGAACCTTACTTAACGTAAATCACTTACCTGAATATATAGTAGAAGTGTTTTATAAACATCCAAAGGATAATCAAATGATTTATACAGAGTTTGAATATTTTGGAGATGTAAACAAAAATATAGAAATAAAAAAAGGAAAAGAAATTGATATCTTAATCGATCCGCAAAATCCTGAAAATATTTTCTTTAAAAATGTAATTTAAAAGAGAGCTCAATTTATTTGGTTCTCTTTTTTTTAAATTCCTTTTAAAAATCATTTTAGTTTTCAATCAAATAATTGTATTTTTGGTAACGTGAAACTTTGGGCAACTAAAATACTTATATTTTTATATTTAACAACTTCTACACAATTCTCGCAATTGTACAAGTTGCCTATTTTTATTGAGCATTTTATTGAACATTTACAAAGTGATGATTTAGTTGATGAAATGATTGTTTTTATTCAACATCATTACGGTGGACACGAAATAGACGAGGATTGGAAAACAGATCAAAAGTTACCTTTCATAAAAATTGAGGTAGCACATATCGATCACAGTTATTTACCAATCATTGTTTTCGAAGTTCCTAAAATTGACAAAGAAATTCATCAAGAACCTATTATTTTCTCTGATGAAAACTACATTTATTCTTATTATTTAGATTCTATTTGGCGACCGCCTAAACAAGCATAATTATTATTGATTACATATTGATTTTGAAATTTTCAGAATCATACTTTATCGCTTATAATATATTGTTATAAGTAAAATACTAATCTATTTAATTATACGATGTTAAATAAAATTATTGATTTTTCAATCAAGAATAAATTCATCGTGGGTTTGTTTACACTTGCACTTATCTTATTTGGTGCATACGAAGTGACGCGTTTACCCATCGATGCACAACCTGATATCACATCTAATCAGGTTCAGGTTCTTACAGTTGCACCATCATTTAGTGCAGAAGATATAGAACGTTTGGTTACTTATCCTGTAGAACAAGCAAATTCAAATATTGCTGGAATTACAGAAATTCGAAGTTTTTCACGTTTCGGCTTGTCTTTAGTAACCATCGTTTTTAATGACGATACAGATATTTATTGGGCAAGACAGCAAGTTGGCGAACGTCTTTCACAAGTTAAAGACGAAATTCCTGAAGGTATTGGTCAACCACAATTAGGACCAATTTCAACAGGTTTAGGCGAAATTTATCAATATGTTGTTCGTCCTGCCGAAGGTTACGAAGATCAATATGATGAAACTGAATTGCGTACAATTCAGGATTGGATTGTTCGACGTCAACTATTAGGAGTAGAAGGAGTAGCTGATGTAAGTAGTTTTGGAGGGAAATTAAAACAGTACGAAATTGCTGTAGATCCACAACGTTTACAAGCACTTAATCTTACAATTAATGATTTGTTTGATGCTCTTTCTTCAAATAATCAAAATACAGGAGGTGCTTATATTGAGAAAGGACCTACTTCGCTATTCATTCGTTCCGAAGGATTAATTGGACAAATTGCTGATATAGAAAACATTGTTGTTCGTCGCTCAACGAGTGGAACACCAATTTTAATGAAAGATGTTGCCGAAATCAAAAATGGCTTTGCAACGCGTTATGGAGCGATGACTTATAATGGAAAACAAGAAGTTTCTGGAGCTGTCGTAATGATGTTGAAAGGAGCCAATAGTCACGAAGTTGTCCAAAACGTACAAAACAGAATCGAGGAAATTAAGAAAACATTGCCCGAAGGTATTGTGATTGAACCTTTCTTAGATCGCAAGAAAATGGTTGATAATACAATTAAAACAGTAGAAGTTAACCTATTAGAAGGCGCTTTGATTGTTGTTTTTATCTTAGTTCTATTCTTAGGTAATCTTCGTGCTGGTTTCATTGTAGCATCAGTAATTCCATTAGCTATGTTATTTGCTATTATAATGATGAATCTTTTTGGAGTTGGTGGTAATTTAATGAGTCTTGGCGCTTTAGATTTCGGCTTAATTGTAGATGGAGCCGTTATTATTGTAGAGGCTGCCATGCATCAATTGGCACACAGCAAAAAGTTTGGTTTGAATAACAAATTATCCCAAAATGATATGAACCAAACAGTTGGTACAGCTGCTAAAAAAATGGTAAATTCTGCAGTTTTTGGACAAATCATTATTCTAATTGTTTACTTACCCATTTTTACTTTACAAGGAATTGAAGGAAAAATGTTCAAACCAATGGCTCAAACAGTAGCTTTTGCATTAATTGGAGCATTTATTCTTTCGTTAACTTATGTTCCGATGATGAGTAGTTTATTTCTTAGTAAAAAGAAAAAAATAAAACCAAATTTCTCGGATAAAGCAATTGCAAAAGCAGAACAGGTTCATCAAAAATATTTAGTAAAAGCTTTACGCGCTCGCAAATTAATTTTAGGGATTGTTGTCTTACTTTTTGCATCATCAATTTTTGTAATGTCTCGTTTAGGTGGAGAATTTATTCCTGCTTTAGAGGAAGGCGATTTTGCGGTAGAAGCTCGTATTTTACCAGGAAGTAATCTGTCTACAACGATTGAATATACAAACAAAGCTTCTCAAATATTGAAAGAACGTTTTCCTGAAGTTGAAATGGTTGTAGCTAAAATTGGATCAGGTGAAATTCCGACAGATCCAATGCCAATGGAAGCTGGTGATTTGATTGTTGTCTTAAAACCTAAAAAAGAATGGACTTCGGCTTCTACATTTCCTGAATTAGCTGAAAAAATGACCAAAGAATTAGAAGAAGTTCCAGGTTTGTCTGTTGGTTTTCAGTTTCCGGTTCAAATGCGATTTAATGAATTGATGACAGGAGCCAGGCAAGATGTTGTCGTGAAAATTTTTGGAGAAAACTTGGACAGTTTAGTTTCTAATGCAAATAAAATCGGAAAGATTGTTAACACTGTTGAAGGCGCTCAAGATTTATACATCGAACCAATTGAAGGAACTCCACAAGTTGTAATTGATTTTGACAGAACTCTGTTAGCTCAATACGGATTGAATATTGGCGAAGCAAACAGAATAATCAATATGGCGTTCGCTGGTCAATCTACGGGGAAAGTTTTTGAAGGTGAAAAACGTTTTGACCTTGTTGTTAGATTAGCTGATAACAAACGCTCTAACATTGATGATATAAAAAATCTATTGATTCCGACACCATCGGGAAATCAAATTCCATTACAGCAAATCGCGAATGTAGCGTACAAAAATACACCAAATCAAATTCAGCGAGAAGATGCAAAGCGACGAATTGTAGTTGGCTTTAATGTAAAAAATCGTGATGTAGAAAGTGTTGTCAACGAATTACAACAAAAAGTAAATGCTCAAGTAAAATTACCAACTGGCTATTATACCACTTATGGTGGAGCTTTTGAGAATCTAAATCAAGCAAAAGCTCGTTTAGGAGTTGCTGTTCCTATTGCTTTAGTTCTGATTTTTGTGTTATTATTTTTTGCGTTTAATTCTATAAAAGAAAGTTTACTTATTTATACCGCAATTCCACTTTCGTCGATTGGTGGTGTTTTATTATTAGCTGCAAGAGGTTTACCTTTTAGTATCAGTGCAGGTGTTGGTTTTATTGCACTTTTCGGAATTGCAGTTTTAAACGGAATCGTATTAATTTCTGAATATAATCGTCTGAAAAAAACAGGTATTACAAGTCCAGTTCATACGGTTCTTCTAGGAACACGAACTCGTTTACGACCTGTATTAATGACTGCTGCAGTTGCATCTTTAGGCTTTTTACCAATGGCTTTGAGCAATGGGTCTGGAGCCGAAGTTCAACGTCCGTTAGCTACCGTTGTAATTGGTGGTTTAATTGGCGCAACTTTTTTAACCCTTTTTCTTTTACCAATTTTATACGTTATGTTCGAAAAAACTCATTTCTCGAAGCGCAAGTCAAAGTCGCTTCCAACTCTTATCTGTATTGCACTATTTTTATCTGCTTCTGTTGCAAATGCGCAAGAACGTTTATCATTTGATGAAGTAATAAAAATGGCTGAAACAGCAAACTTAGAAATTAAACAAGCTGAATTAAATACATTATATCATCAAAAAAATATCAATTCGAATCGATCATTAGCACCGATAGAAATTTCATCAGAATTTGGGCAGGTTAACTCGGGCGAATTTGATAGCAAGTTTTCGATTAATCAAACGTTTCAGTTTCCTATTGTTTTTAAACGTCAAAAGGCGTTAAACGAACAATTAATAAATTCGTCAAAGGTTGCAGAAAGTTTAACAAAAACTGAGGTTAATCAACGTGTTGCGTTGTTATATGTCGCAATGCAGAATATAGAAAATTCGCAAGAGATTTTAAATGAAAATCATTCGATTTATCAACAATTTTTAGATAAAGCTAATCTGAGATTAAAGAAAGGTGAGTCAAATAAAAGTGAAGTTTCTACTGCGATTTTGCAATTAAAATCAATTGAAAATCAATTGCGATTAAGCAAAGTTGAGTTAGATAATTACGCAAGACAAATTCAGTATTTCACCAATTCTACAAGATTAATTTATCCTATCAAAAGTGCAATTAATTGGCATTCTTTAGTCTTTTCAGACGCTCATCCTTTATTGAAATTAGCTAACGAAAATATTAATACAGCGAATTTGGAAGTTGATTTAGAAAAATCAAAGAAAATTCCGTCAGTTTCGGTAGGTTATTCTAATCAAAGTTTTTCAGATTTAGATAAGAATCGTTACAATTCGTTTCAAGTAGGTTTACAATTACCATTGTTTAATCGCGGAATTAATTCATCTATAGAAGCGTCGAAAGTAAAAGTTGATCTTGCTAAGCAAACTTTAGTTATACAATCTGCGAAAATGAAGCAAGAGTTTGATCTTTTAAACAATCAGATTATTGCTTATGATGAAATTGTTAGAGATTTTGAAAATAATCAATTGCCAGCTGCAAATGATTTACAAAAAACTATTAATAGACAATTACTTGAAGGAGAAATTAATTTCTTGGATTGGGTTATTTTGAACAATCAAGTTATAGAAGTTAAAACGAAATTCATCGAAACAAAAAACCTAAGAGAGCAAGCTTTTGCAACAATTTCTTATTACACAACAGAATAAAATGAAACATACAATCATATTAATATACACAACATTGTTCCTAATAAGTTGTAGTAAAAATGAACCAAATATTGCAGAAGTTAAAACAGAAACTAAAACTACTTCGATTGTAAAACTGAGCGATGTACAAGCAAAAAATAGTGGAATTGATACGATCTCTTTTCAGAATAAATCGATGCCTACAATTATTCGTTTAAATGCCAAAGCTGAAGTTACACCACAAAATACGGTTTCTATCACCAATCCTTTCGGTGGTTATGTAAAACGAATTGCATTAATACCAGGAAATTACGTTAAGAAAGGGCAAATTGTTGTGGTTTTGGAAGATCCGCAATATATACAAATGCAAGAGGATTATTTAACGACAAAAGCTTTGTTAGAACAAGCAAATTCTGATTTTGTTCGTCAACGAGATTTAAATGCAGAAAAAGCAGCAAGTGATAAAGTTATGCAACAAGCAAAAGCTTCAAAACAAACATTATTAGTTAGAAAACGTTCTTTAGAAGAAAAATTACGCTTACTGAATATTAACCCATCAATGGTTACATTAAACAATATTAGAAGAACAATTAATGTTTATGCGCCAATAAGTGGTATGGTGAGCGAGGTTTTTACCAATACAGGACAATATGTTTCGCCTGCAGATGCAATGTTAGAAATTATTAATCCAAATAGTTCTTTGTTAAATGTAAAAGTTTACGAGAAAGATTTAAGCAACATTCAGGTTGGACAATATTTGAAAGCATTTACAAATGCAAAACCAGATCAAAAATTAGAAGCTCAAATTTCATCTATTTCGAATCAAGTAAATGAAGATGGAACAGTTGATGTTTATGCAAAAGTAACCAATACAAATGGTTTGAAAATGACTGCAAATATGTATTTTAATGTAGAACTGGAAATAAATCAACTACGAACAAATGTATTACCACAAGAAGCTGTGGTTCATTACGAAGGTAAAGATTATGTTTTTGAAGTTTTGGGTAAAAATCAATTCAAAATAATACCTGTAATTGTAGGTATTTCTTCTAATAATTTCGTTGAGATTAAATCTCCTGTAAATTCTGGCAAAATTTATGTCACAAAAGGAGCATACAATCTTCTTAATACACTAAAAAATAGTGGAGAAGAGGAATAAATAATACAAAAAGCGACTTGAAATCAAGTCGCTTTTTTGTTTAAATAACTCAACTATTAAAATTACTTAATATAAGTTTTATTTCCATTACTATTGATGTAATATTTACCACCTTTTGGTCCAACATATACTTTGTGACCATTGTATGTGCCAGCAGTTGTAGTTTTTGCTACAGTCGTTTTAGTTTCTTTTTTTGTAGGAGTGGTTTTTTCCACTTTTTTTGCTGTAACTACCTTTTTATCAGCTGTGGCTTTAGGTGTAGTTTCAGTTTTTTTAGTTGTAGTCGTTTTTACTTCCTTTTTAGCATTTGTCGCATTTTTATCAGTTGCAACTTTTGTTGTTTTTACAGTTTCTGTTTTAGTTGCTTTTGCTGGTGTTTTTGTTTGTGCAATTGCAGCAGTTCCAGAGATAGCAAATAAGCTAAGCGCGATAGCTGTTTTTTTAATTAGATTCATTGTGTTTTGTTTTAATTATAATTTTTACTCAGTTAATATTGATGTTTAAAATTAACCAAATCTTTCATCAAATGATCAAATTAAAACTAAAGATTAGCTTAAGAAAATTACCTCAAATGATCCAATAACATTTCAGCAGTAGCAGGATTTGTAGCAAGCGGAATATTATGCACATCACACAATCTTAACAGCATGTTTACATCTGGTTCGTGTGGATGTTTCCCCATTGGATCACGGAAAAAGAATACCATATTTGTTTTTCCTTCAACTACACGTGCAGCAATTTGTGCATCGCCACCAAGTGGTCCAGATAAGTATTTAGTAACTGTTAAGCCTGTTTGTTCAGCGTATTTTCCTGTTGTTCCTGTTGCTACAAACGTAATGTTGTTTTTGTTCAAAGCGTCTTTGTGTTTCATTAAGAAATTCACCATTTCTGCTTTTTTTCCGTCGTGTGCGATTAATGCTATTTCCATATATTTTTTCTATTAAACCGAAAATCTTACTTTTGTACAAATTTAATAGAACAATCTTATATTCAAGAATTGTTTTTCAAATTATAAATAGTCAAATAAGATGAAATTTAATTTATTAACGGTAAAAGATATAGTAAAACTAACTGACGATGCAGTTCAGATTTCATTTGAAGTTCCTGAAGATTTGCATGCAGATTACACTTTTTTACCTGGTCAATATATCACGCTAAATATAAATGGAGAGCGAAGAGATTATTCTTTATGTGTTTCTCCAAACGATAAAAAATGGAGTATTGGAGTAAAATCTCAGCCAAATGGCAAAATATCTTCATATTTAGCAAATGAACTAAATGTTGGAGATCAATTAGAGGTTTCTACGCCAGCTGGACGTTTTTCTATTCCAACGAAGCCAAACGAAAAACGAACTTTATTGGCTTTTACTGCAGGAAGTGGAATTACGCCAATTATGAGTATGTTAGAGTTTACGCTGCAAACAGAAGAATGGGTTAACTTTCATATTTTTTATGTAAACAAAGACGAAAACTCAATCATGTTCAAAGAGCGTTTAACAGAATTGAAACAACAATATCCAAACAATGTTTTTATTCATCATTTTTATACACGTCAAGATCAAGAAAACTTTATTTACAATGGACGAATTGATGAAAAGAAATTTGATTTAATCTTGAACCAGATTATTGATATTAACGAAGTTGATGAAGCAATGATTTGTGGTCCAGAAGAAATGATTTTGAAAAAAGAAAAAAAAATTAACGAAGCAGGAATCATTGAAAAACATATT
>RRZU010592188.1_pt1 | contig 12937 bp, 10 predicted proteins | sample 2165561 | NCBI WGS metagenome assembly RRZU01 (sample SAMN10456909, study PRJNA506462) | wastewater metagenome | isolation source: wastewater sludge | place: USA: Moscow, Idaho
ATATACATTATAATTACAGTAAAATTTATCATTTAACAGTAAAGATTTAGTGTCAATCAACGAATTAATATATCTAACTATATTCTCATTGGCAAATTCAAATTCAGGTTTAATCGAAACGTTACTTAAATCAAATACTTCACCTTTCTGGGCTCTTAAAATCAATTTCTTTTCATTTTCTATTTCCGTTTCATCTATGATATCCTGATATTTTCTATAAATAGAATTAGAGATGTCAATTTCATTTTTAGTAAACCCCATGTTTTTTAAGTATGAATATGCGTTTTCAGAACCAGCTCTTCTATACAAGTAATTTATAAAATTTTCTGCACAATCCTTCCTGTTATTTAGGTTTGCTAATAAAGCTTTCGTTTTTGACACAATCGAATAAGTCTCCTTATCATTAGCCAAATCAAAATAAATTAACCACGTTTGGGAATTTTGACAACAAACAATTATCTTATTAACCATTTCTGTAGTAATAAGAGTTTTTTTATTCTGACATAAACTATCAATGCTATGGAGAGATAGTAAAATCATAAGATAAAATAATTTACTTTTCATATACATAAATTTTAGTTCGTACAAAAATAATAAATTGTAATCAAAAATCTATTATATGCGGTATGTTTATATGCGGTAAATATAATTACGAAACTATCATACTTTAGCAGTCATCTTTTATGCCAGCTAAATATGCCAGAAAACGAAAATAACTTTCAAATAAATGACCAAAGAATTCAAACGATAGCTGACATAATTAAAGCATTACGAATTCAGAAAGGCTACACAAGTCATGAGAACTTTGCATGGGATAACAATATAAATAGAGTCCAGTACTGGAGGATAGAAAAGGGTTCCAATATTACAATCAAAACTCTACTTGTCATTTTAGATATTCATAAAATCAGTCTTTCCGAATTTTTCAAAGATTTGGATTAATACTCCACAAAATCCTTAGGTATTAAAAAGGGGGCGGCAATTATTCACGTGAATGAAATTACATGAATAAAGAATTCAAATGAAAATAATATAAATTCTTGGTATCGGATATTTTACAAGTCAAATGAAGTCATATAAAATCAAAGTTAAGCTACCGTCCATACCGCAAAAGCAGTTCAAGAAATTGAGCTGCTTTTTTTATTTTCAACATACTAAAAAAACGGACTTGAAAAATTTCAAATCCGTTTTTTTCGATAAATTCCAGCATCAAAAAAATTCAATGCCTACTCTTTTTCAATCGCCTGTACCACCAATCCGGCTATCGTCATACCAAACATGGCTGGCATGTATGATGTTGTACCATTGATTTTTGCTTTCAGACTGCACCATTCGTGATTTACCAAATCGGGGTCGCCCGGGCCATCTTGTGTTTTGGGGCACATGCATTTTTCCGTTCCGCACGATTCATTTTCGCCCTTGTTTTCAAGCAACTCATCGCTGTACACACACATAAATTTTTTGCTGACACCGCCAAGTTTCTTTATTCGTCCGCGCAATGCTGAACCCAGCGGACATCCCTGTACTTTCCAAAACTCAGCAACCTTTATGCGTGTAGGGTCCATTTTCAAAGCAGCCCCCATCGACGAAAACAGTGTAGCCTTTGTTTTTGTAGCCGTTTGCAATAAATGCACCTTGTTCGACAAGCTGTCAATTCCATCAATAATAAAATCGTAACTATCGAGCTCAAACGAATCAGACGTTTCGGGACTGTAAATTTTCTGCAATGCCAGAATATCTGCTTTAGGGTTTATTTCGAGCAATCGCTCACGCAATACTTCGGTTTTTACTTTTCCCACCGTTTTCGAAGTGGCCATTAACTGGCGATTTATGTTGGTAATACACACTCTGTCGGAGTCAACAATGGTCAGATGACCAATTCCGGAACGCACCAGCGTTTCGGCACACCAGCTCCCTACTCCACCAATTCCAAAAATGATAACTCTTTTTTCTGCTGCTTTTTCAATAAAACTTCTTCCGAGCAATAACTGCGTACGCTGGAAAATTCCTTTTTCAATTCCCATTATCCAGAGCCCTGTAGGGCTGTTATTTGATATTTATATTTATTTGATTATTAATTGATTCTCCTCAAGCAACCACCCCACTTTATCCTAACTCTTAACTGTAAACTGAGAACTGTAAACTGAGAACCGTAAATGGAGTCCCCGACATTCCGCGCAGCGGAACAATCACTAATTTCTCTCAACCATTCTGACTAACCATTTTCAACGACTTTTTGTTTAATATCTCAATGGTTTTTCCTGACATCTTTATAATCCCGTCTTTATCGAATTCCGCCAATACTCTGCTCACACTTTCCCGGCTTGTATCCACCAAACTGGCTAATTCCGACTGCGAAAGCGGTAACACAAAAGTATCCGACATAAATATCCTGTCAGCAAACTCCAGTAGTGCATCAGCCATATTACCACGAATTAACTTTTGTGTCCTGCTTGCACAACGCCGAAACGACTCCAGCTCATTCTGACATAAATCAATAATAATTTCATTCGCGAAAGCGTGATTCTCGTCCAATATTTTCTGGAACACATTCACATCAATAAAACACACTTCGGCTTCCGAGATGGCCGTTACCGAATACTGATTTATTTTATCGCCAAAAGTTGTGGGTAAACCCAGATAAGTGGGCGACTTTACCACACGAACAATTTGCTCATGATACGGGCCTGCCAGGTGTATTTTAGCAATTCCTGTACGCAAAAAAACCACATTCGTGGAGTACATCCCCTGTTTTATGATTGTATCTCCCCGCTTAAACCCAAGCACTAAATGATTGGCTGTGAGCTGCTCAAAGCTCTCGTCGCACAATGTTGCGGCAGCTTTCGAATTAAACGGACAATGCCGGCAATCGTTTTGCATATTATTAAATTGAAGGGTTAATACCGGCAAATATAATCAATGTGAGGTATATCACAAAATAATGTATGGTGATACACAGCTAAATTAGAATTAAGTAATTATTTCCATAATATATTTGCAGAAATAATTCTTTAATCAATCAACAAGATACTAATATGGAAAGCACATCAAAAATAAGCATTGAGCAATTGCAAGCTCAGGTAAATGAACTTCAGGCAAAAGTAGAACAACTGCAAAACTCCCGCAAAGATCAGTTATCAATAGCCGTTGTATCGGGCGATTTGGATAAAGTACTGGCAGCATTTGTCATATCAATAGCCGCTGCCGCTATGGACACACAGGTTAAACTATTCTTCTCATTTTGGTCGCTTTCAGCACTTCGCGACCCTAAAAAAACGGCCCCGGGCAAAGATTTCATTTCGAAAATGTTTGGTGCAATGCTCCCCAACGGCACCAAACAGCTTAAACTATCCAACATGAATATGGCAGGAATGGGGCCTAAAATGATTTCGTATCTGATGAAAAAACAGAACGTCATGTCACTGGAAACCATGTTGAAAGAAGCCGGCGAACTAGGAATCGAAATTGTAATCTGCGAAATGTCGATGGGACTCATGGGTTTCAAAAAAGAAGAATTCATTGATTATCCACACCTGAGCTATGCCGGAGCTGCCACTTTTGTTGCCGATGCTGGCGAAAGTGCGATACAACTATTTATTTAGCCTATAGATGGTGCTTTGCACGTTTTTAATGTTTTTAACGCCCGTAGGGCAAATAACAGAAGCCAACAACGTGCGAAAAGCACCAATCAACGCAAAGCTAACAACGCGTAAAATACCTCTCAACAAGAAATATTAACGCCCGAAGGGCAACTAACATTAAATATTATGACAACAGAAGAATTAAAATCAGTAGCAGTAGCAAAATCAGTTGATGCACGCGGAACAGCTTGTCCCGGACCACTTTTAGAAGCAAAAAAAGCCATTGGCACTATCAAAGCCGGCGATGTAATGGAAATTCTTTCGTCGGACGAAGGCACCAAACAGGATATCCCGAAATGGTGCAGTAAACAAGGTCATGAATACATGGGTTGGGTAGAAGAAAACGGCTACTTCAAAGTGTATATGAAGAAAAAATAAAAATGCAACCCCTAATCCCTAAAGGGAAAATTTCTCCCTTATAGGGGTAGGTTATTTCTTCAAATACTATTTTACAAAACTAACATTACCCCACAGGGGTTAGGAATTCCAATATCATGGGAGAATTACACAAAAAGAGTGCGAAAATACTGGTATTTTCCACCGAAAAAATTTCCGACCCGGCTATTGACATGGCTGGCCTTTTAAAACTTCACTACCCGCCCACAGTTTACACCATTACTGTTCCGTGTTCGAGTGGCATAAAACCAAGCTGGATACTTTATGCCTACGAAAAAGGTTTTGATGGTGTGTTTATTGCTGCCGATGGCAGCGACTGTGTTTTTGGTGAGTCGTGTACCGAAAAAACAGGCCACCTTGTGGGCAAAACACACAATCTGATGAAAGAAAAAGGCATTGAACCTGCCCGCCTGCGTATGGCTGCTCTTTGCTCGGTTTGTAGCGAATCGTTTGTAAAGCAAATGCGCACATTCAATGAATATTTACTTAACTCAGTAAATGCTTAATGGAAAAATCAATCAAAAATATCACCTACGATGCGTTAGTAATCGGTGCCGGCATTGCTGGTGGCGAAGTAGCATTAAATTTGGCCAATACCGGCTACAAAGTTTTGTTAGTTGACAAAGAACTATCGGTTGGCGGAAAAATGATCATGCTAAGCAAGGTTTTCCCAACACTTGATTGTGCTGCCTGCATCACCACTCCAAAAGTATCCGAAATATCGCGCCATCCGAATATCACCATATTCACTGGTAGCGAAGTTAGCAATATAACCAAAGTAAGCGAACACGAATTTACTGCAAAAGTAACCCGTCAGCCTCGCTATGTACGAATCGAAGACTGTACAGCCTGTCAGTTGTGCGAAAAAGCATGCCCCGTAAATGTACGCGACCAATATCAGTTCGGACTTATCGGACGGAAAGCTGCATTTATTCCTTTCAGTATTTGTAGTCCCAAAGCAGCAGCTATCGACATCGAAAACTGCACACTGTGTGGCGCATGCGAAAAAGCATGTCCTACCAACTGCATTGACTTCACGCAGGAGGTGGAAGAAATGAATTTACATGTCAAAACAGTAGTAGTGGCTACCGGATTTGACATGTTCGACGCTAAAAAAATGCCCCGCTATGGTTACGGTCAATACAAAAACGTGATTACAGCCCTGCAAATGGAGCGCGAACTGGCTCCAACCCGCCCGTACAACACTATTTTACGCCCGGGCGACGGCAAGGTGCCCGATAAAATTGCATATGTACTTTGCGTAGGCTCACGCGACGAGTCGGTTGGAAACCCTATCTGCTCACAAATATGCTGTATGTATTCTATCAAACAGGCACAATTACTGATGGGCGCATTACCGATGGCCGATGTAACGATTTATTACATCAATATCCGGTCGTTTGGAAAAGGATTCGAAGAATTTTATCAGCAAGCCAAAGGCATGGGTGTGAACTTTGTGAAAGGCAAAATAGGCCGCATTAGCGAAAAAGACGGAGGCAACCTGATACTTCGTTACGAAGACATCAATGAAGGGAAACTACAGGAAGCCGAACACGATATGGTTATTTTATCGACAGGCGTTTTACCAAACTCAGGTATCGACAAGTTTTTTGTGAACGAAACACTGACACTCGACCCTTTCCGTTTCGTGGGACAAAGCGATGTGCTCGCCAGTCCGGCACGCACCAGCATCAAAGGCGTATTCGTAGCCGGCACTGCTATCGGCCCAATGGATATCCCTGATACTATCTTATCAGCGGGTGCAGCCTCGTCCGAAGCCATCAGTTATGTAGAGAGCTGTAAATGAAGAAAATTATTAATTCAATAATATCTTTAAGTCCCTTGCGGGGGATTTAGGGGGCCATAAATTAGTATGAAAAAACCAAAAAAAATAGGCGTTTATATTTGCCATTGTGGTGGAAATATATCCGATTATGTAGATGTGGAAAAAGTGCGTCAATCGGTAGAGGGTGAAGACATTGTGTTTATTGCAAAAACAACCATGTTTGCCTGCTCCGATGCCAATCAGCGCGATATGGTGGACGACATTAAAGCCAACGAACTCGATGGTGTGATAGTAGCCTCCTGCTCGCCCAAATTACACCAGCTAACTTTCCGCAATGTATCCGTTCGTGCCGATTTAAATAAATACACTTATGTGCACGCCAATATTCGTGAGCAGGCCTCGTGGGCACACTCCGACAACAAATCGGGAGCTACCGAAAAAGCCATTCATCTGGTGCAGGCAGCCATCGCTAAAGCACGCTACGCCGAAGCACTGGAAGCAAATAAAATAAAAGCTAAAAAAGCGGTAGCCGTTATTGGTGCAGGCATTGCCGGTATAAAAGCTGCCATTTCGCTTGCCGAGAAGGACGTTGAAGTATTTCTGATTGAAAAGGAAGCTGCCATAGGAGGTCACGTAGCCCAATGGGGTTCACTCTTTTCGACTACAGAAACCGGAATAAAAATAATTGAACGCCTTACAGCCGAATTATCTGCACACAAAAACATTACCCTGCTTACCAATAGCGAGGTTATCGAAAACAAAGGCAGTGTAGGCAATATAAGCCTGAAAATTCGCACAACGCCCGATACCGTAACCGAATTAAACGTAGGTTCGGTATTGATGGCTACCGGTTTCGACCATTATATACCCGAAGACGGTGAGTTTTGCTACGGCACAACCAACAAGGTAATCACACTCCCCGACTTCAAACGAATGGTGGATGAGCAACAGGGTAAACTTATGCACAATGGCAAGGTAGTAAAAAAAATTGCCTACATTTATTGCGTAGGTAGCCGCCAAACTGAGGGCGAAAACACCTACTGTTCGCGCAACTGCTGTACGTCAACTATTCACGCAGCCCTTACGGCCAAAAATAAGTTTTCTGACGTTCAAAATTACCATTTCACACGCGGGTTGCGTACTTACGGTAAACAGGAAATACTATATGCCGACTCGCTACGCGGTGGCGACATTTACCTGCAATCGTACGAAGACGGACTCCCGGTTGTTGAATCCGAAGGAAATACTACACGGGTGAAAATCAATGACATTCTGACCAATGGTCGCGAAATTGAAGTTGAAGCCGACCTGGTAGTATTAGTAACAGGCATGGTGCCCCGCGCCAACAGCAATGTAGGCACACTGTTTAAATTACCCAAAGGGCGCGATAAGTTCTTTAACGAAGTACACATGAAATTGCGCCCCGTGGAAACTGTGATCGATGGCATTACCATTGCCGGAACCTGTCAGGGACCCAAAAACATTGCCGAATCGGTTAATTCAGCGCTTTCGGCTGCCACCAAATCATATTCCATACTAAGCAAGGGTGAACTCGAAACCGACCCGCTGGTAGCCACCATTGATGCCGATAAGTGCACCTGGTGCGGAGCCTGCGTTGAAGCATGTCCGTTCGATGCCATTTTAAAAGTTGAAAAAGATGGCAAAACAATAGCCGAAATCAATAATACCGTTTGTAAAGGCTGTGGTATGTGTGCACCGGTGTGCGAACCCGATGCCATTAATCTGATTGGATGTTCGAGCAAAGAAATTATGAGTATGATTGATGCACTAGTATAAAACAGCAGTTAGCAGTTTGCAGTTAGCAGTTTGCAAAGTATTTGTAAAACTAATCAGGACCGCTTGCCTCTAATCACTAATTACATAATTTATAAAACCATGGAAGTAGAAAAAGGAAAAACAGCCAAATACCTGCGCGAAAAACAGGGCGGAATACCCGAACACGCAAAGGAAAACCTGAAGGAATTCAACGCCATCAAAAAGAAAATTCTCGAAGCACTGGCCAATGAAGACCTTACCGTGAAGCAACTGGCCGAAAAAAACGGCATGCCCACACACGAAACAATGTATTATTTAATGTCGCTGGTCAAATTCGGTTTTGTGAAAACGGGCGATATCGACGATATGGACGAGTATTATACCTATAAATTGAACAAGTAATGGCAAAGATAAATCCTGCATTCGGAAAAGAACTGAACAAATATGGCGCTGTTAACTTCAACGCCTGTTATAATTGCGGTAACTGTACTGCCGTTTGTTCATTATCTACTGAGGACGTGTCGTTTCCACGCGAAATGGTACGTCTGAGCGCACTCGGCCTCGAGGACGACATAAAGGCCTCGCTTAAACCCTGGGAGTGTTACTACTGTGGCGAATGCTCCACGCACTGCCCGCAACAGGCCAATCCGGGCGAACTAATGATGTCGCTCAGGCGCTATCTCACCGGTCAGTACGACTGGACCGGACTTTCGGGTCTTCTCTATAAATCGCTTCCCATCAGCATTGCAGCTTTTGTGCTCACTTTTATCGGCGTGTTGGCGTTTGCCTTTTCGGTCGGCTTTGAGCTGGAAAAAATGCTGCACACAGGGCACCTTTTCGAAGCCATTGCCATAGGTTCCATCGGGCTGGTTATATTATTGCCCAATGTGGCACGCATGTGGTATTTCACCATACTGAAACCACAGGTTCAGGTATCCTTTGCCAAATACCTGAAAAGCATGGGCGAGTTGTTCATTCACATGTTCACGCAGAAACGCGCACTTGGTTGCGACGACAATCAGCTCCGTTGGTTCGAACACTTTATACTCGTCATAGGGTATCTCTCGCTGCTGTTCACCACAGTGGCGCTGGATTGGTTTTCGTCATCCAACCTGTTCGTCATCCTGCTCGGCTATATTATGAGCGCCATTGTATTTATAGTAACTGTTCATTTTGTATACGGGCGTATTCAGGCAAAAAAAGAAGTAAATAAGCACTCGCAACCATCCGATATTTTCTTTGTTGTATGGCTCTTCCTGATGGGGCTTACCGCCTTTTTGGTGCGATTATTTATCGACCTCGACCTGCTTGAAACCAACAAATGGCTATACATTTTTCATCTGACAGTACTTGTTCAGTGGGCGCTCATTATTGTACCATTTGGCAAATGGACACATTTTTTGTATCGTTCTTTTGCCATGTATTTTGCAAAATTAAAAGCCTGATAAGCGCATCAAATCAAGGGTTCCATCACATCGGAGCCCTTTTTTTTGACCTTTTTTTGGGCGCGTCCCTTCGGGTCGGGCTATCCCTTCTGCCCTCCGCTTCGCTCCGCGCATCCGTCCTATCCCTCGCGCACACTGCAACGCAACCACCGCCGCACCACTCCCCAACTCCCCTCTCAAAACTTCTTCATCATTCTTCACTGTCCACTGCAAACTGCCAACTGCTAACTGCTAACTGCAAACTGTCCACTGCCAACTTCTTCATCTTTCTTCACTGTCCACTGCAAACTGCAAACTAATCACTTTTCCATGGGTTGCACCCATGGCTATTGATATGCAAGCCCTACGGGCTGGTTTTTAACCTTACCTAAAATACATCGCAACGCTGTAAGTACCACAACTGTGTTGTGGTTATCAATACAATTAGAATAAGCCCCTGGATAAGTTAGGGCATCTTAGAATCGTCGCCTTGTAACCAGATTGTAGCGCATATTTCCCGCTGTTTAATATGGCTGTTACCTTTTTGAGATTTGACTGCAATACTTTTGCGATGCAAATTAAAAAAGATCCATGAGACGTTACCAGTTATTATTATTACTTTTTCTTTTTCCGGTTTTTGTCAGTGCGGTAGATATTACCGGTATAGTGCGCGATGCATCGTCCGGCGAGTTGTTAATAGGGGCCAATGTATACATCACAGGACCAGCCGGCAAAGGAACCACAACCGGACTCGATGGCAGTTTTTCGCTTAAGGACGTAAACCCGGGCAAGTGCGTATTACGCTGCAGTTACATCAGTTACAAAACCGTTGAGAAAGAAATTAATGTTCCACAAAGCGGCCGTTTAAAAATTGATCTCACGTTAGTATCGTACGAGAATGAACTGTCGGATGTGATAGTACTTGGCAACGCAAAAACATCCGATGCCGGAGTACGAAACATCGAACGTCTGTCGTCGAACGTAATGAATATTATAGGTGCCCGCAGCATAGAAGTATCGCCCGACTTAAATGTGGCAAGTGTGCTGGGCCGGGTTTCGGGCGTAACCATGGAGAAAAACAGCTCCGGCGAAGCTGAATATGCAGTTCTTCGTGGTATGGACAAGCGCTATAACATCACCCTTGTAAATGGCGTAAAAATATCAAGCCCCAATAACAAACAACGCTTTGTACCCCTTAATATATTCCCAAGCGAATTATTGGACCGGCTCGAAGTAAGTAAAACAAGATTGGCCGAAATGGAAGGCGATGCCACTGGTGGTGCTGTTAACATGATCATGAAAGATGCCCCTTACCGGCTTTCGGTTACAGGAAATGCATCTGTTGGATATAACGCCATTTTTTTAAAGCGCGATTTCGAAAGGTTTAATTCGAATAAAATAACCGAACAGAATCCTTACGAGAAGTATGGAAAAGACTATTCCGCTTCTATTGCCGACTTTACACCCATTCAGGCCGTGAAGAGCTATCGTCCACTTCCAAATTTAACTGCAGGTTTATCATTTGGCAACAGATACCTGAAGAATAAACTTGGATTTATTGTGGCTGCTAATGTACAAAATACCAACAAAGGAGCCAATACAGTTTACTTTGACGATGAAATGACCCAACAAGACAGTACACTGAAATTAACAGACGTGAAACACAGACGGTATTCTGAAAACCAGATACAATATGGTATTCATGCCAAAATCGACTATAAATTCTCGCCTAATCACGAATTGGAATTATACAATTTTTATGTATCGAGCGAAAAAGAACAAGTTCGATATTCTGAAAAAACAAATTTCAAATTACACTATGATCCTTCTGTTGGCAATTTCGACAAAGCTTACCAAACGCGTTTCAGAACTGAGAATCAGCACATATTGGCTTCAATGTTGCAAGGGAAGCATAAACTCATGCCTCACCTGCACCTTAATTGGACGGCTGTATATTCACAGGCAGGCCTGGAGCGTCCTGATGAGACTATCATCAATATTGAAAACTTAATTACCAATCATGTAAGTGACATTACCATCGATGGCGATGGTTCAACACGAGAATGGGAACACAACTCCGACCGTGATTTGTCTGGTCTATTCAACTTGAATTATTCGTTCAAAGCACTCAATGGAGATGTAAAACTTGAAACTGGCGGATTGTATCGTAATAAAAAACGTGATAATGTTAAGGTTGGATATACTATTCAACCATTAAATACTACTCAGAAATTTGAATCATTAGACCAGATAGAGTGGAAAGTGTATAATCCGAAAGGAAGCGTAGGTCCATTAACATACGATGCTGGCGAAGATATTATTGCGGCATTTTTGCAGGGACGCTATAATGGTTCAAAACTTGAGATTATTGCAGGTGCCCGTTACGAATATACAAACCAAAACTACTTTCTGTACCACCCGAGGGGTGAGGACCCGGTAGGAAAACAGCTATATTGGGATATTTTACCCAATATACAATTCAAATACACACCATCACAAAAAATGAACTGGCGCGCAAGTTATTTCCGTTCATTAAGTCGCCCGGGCTTTTTTGATATTGTTCCATATCAAATACAAGAAGAAGAATTCGTTGAATATGGTAACCCGGATTTGCGTCGTTCAAAAATTGACAATGTGGATGCTCGCTGGGAATTTTTTCCGCAACCTAATGATCAGTTAATGATAGGTGCTTTCTATAAGCGAATTAAAGACCCCATTGAATATGCCTACTACACGCGAAACAGCCGTCAGGGCGGTCTTGGACTTACTAACCTCGGCAATGCTCAAAACATTGGTCTGGAAATTGACTGGATAAAATTTATACGCATGTTGGGTATTAAGGCCAACTATACCTACACACAGTCCAGCATTACTACGTCGAAAATCTATTACGGCAAAACAGAAACAGGAGATACAAAAACATTAACTACAAATCAAACCCGCCCACTGGTAGGTCAGGCAGCACATGTGGCCAATTTGTCACTGTTATTAAAAGATACCAAAAATGGCTGGGACGCACAGTTGTCGGCCTCATACACCGGCGACAAAATTGCTATCGTATCCAGGTTTCTCAACTCTGATTATTGGGACAAAGCCACCTTCAACCTCGATGCTTCAATTGAGAAAAAGTTCAGGAAAGGGTGGTCAGTGTTTGCCAAGGCCAACAACCTGCTAAACACTCCTAACATACGCTACGTAAAAACCAACAACAGTTTTAACGATAAATTTGAGCTACAGTCGGCCACAAGTGGCAAAACCATTATTCGTAAAGAGCAATTCTATCAGTCGTTTCTGGTAGGCGTACGCTTTAAAATGTAACATTTGAAACAACTATTTAATTATAAAAATCAACTATTCAAAAAAAAATGAAAAAAATGAGAAATTCAATTTTTGTAATTGCGTTAGCAGCTACAGCTTTTTCACTGGTATCGTGCGATAAGGACGAAGTAACCAAAGATAAAGAATACCCTGCAGGTTCTATTGTTTGGAAAAACGATACAACAATTACCGACCACGTAATTATTCCCGAAGGCAGTTCACTGTACATTGAGCCGGGAGTAACTATAACAATGAACGATACTATTAATCGTCCGGAAATCATTGTACTTGGTAATCTTTATTGCTATGGTACTGAAAGCAAACCCATTAAATTTACAGTAGCTGAACAATATCGTACCGAAGCAAAACGCTTTAATCGTTATTGGGGGGGTATTATTTGCGGATACGACTCAGAAGAAGTATTACTTGACCACGTAACCATAGAGTATTGCGGTGCACAAACAACCGAAGAATCAGAATCGTTTAAAAATGGTCTTTTCAAAGACGAAACAGGCGAAGGTGTTCCTGCATTCCATTTTTGCAACGTGGATGGACGTTTCGTTATCCAAAACTCTACCTTCCGCAACAATGCTGAA
>RRZU010483587.1_pt1 | contig 12936 bp, 12 predicted proteins | sample 2165561 | NCBI WGS metagenome assembly RRZU01 (sample SAMN10456909, study PRJNA506462) | wastewater metagenome | isolation source: wastewater sludge | place: USA: Moscow, Idaho
AAAATTTTTACTTATAACAGTAATTGCATTATTAGTACTTTTTATAGGGATGGTTGTTTTCTCAAACAAAATAATAACAGAGCTTACAAAATCTAAGGATTCTGAATTTGAGAATTTAAAGTTCTCAATAGCAACAAGAGAAGTGAAATTTGATAATTATGTTTTAAATGGAGAAAATTTAGGAAAAGGAACAGGAAAGATAAATGTTAAAAAGACACTTGAAAATGGAATTTTAACAAGAAAAATTTATTTTTCAAACTTAACACTTGAAGACGTTGATGTGGATGCCATTAATGCAAATACAGATAAATTTATAGATTCGTATGTTGATAGTCTAGAAATACCCCAAATAGCAGTAGAAAAAGAACAAATCAAAACAGTAGATTTTTTGCTAGATAAAGAGTCGAAAAAAGCTCAGATACTAATGGATACAGATGGTGTGATAACATCAAAAATTATACCAACAGTAGTAATTATTGATAAATTGAAAAAAGAATTTTCAGAAATTAAAGAGTTTAGTAGTAAGGCTAGCAAAATCAAAGAAATTAATGATACAATAAAACCACTTTCAAAACAAATATTGGATCAGAAGAAACAAATACAAGACCTTGTAATAAGCATTGGAAATGATAGAAGTATTATGCTTGAAAACACATCTAAAGATTTGAAAGAGTTAGATGCAGAACTTAAAATGAACGATATAACAAATATTGGAAATTATGTATTTATAGACAAAGGTCAAGAAATAAAAGAGAATACAAATAAATTATTGAAAGAATTAAAAATAATTAGAGCAATTTCAAAATTATCGAAACAAGATATTTCTGAAGTTATAATAAATAAAAATCAAATTATTGCAAAAACAAACAAAGAAAAATTAGACAATATAATAATTAACTTAGGTAAGGGAGCAGAAAGTAATGTACAAGTATCTATAGTCAATGCCAAAGAAGTGTACAATATAAGTTATAAAAATACAGATTTAGCAATGGAAATATTATATAAAGAATCAGAAAAAATAGAATCAGAAGTCAAATATAGAAAAGCAAATTTATTATCAAAAGATGGGAACCAAGAGATCTCATTAGATCAAAAGTTAGTATTTGATGGTCAAAAGCTAATTAAAGAGAATAAAACTCTACTAACTGAACCACAGAAGTTAGAAATTTCAGAAAAAATAAAAACGCTGACAGAAACGAGATATAATGAAATTGTATCAAACTATAGTGAACAAACTTTGAAAATAGAGGAAATATTAAAATCATTACAAGCAAAAATAACAGAATTAGATAATTTATACTTTAATTTATTAAAACTACAAGGAGTATCAACAGAGATAAAAGAAATAAATTTAATTGTTGAACCCAGGGAAGAGAAGTAAAAGATGAGATTAGATAAATTTTTAAAAGTAACAAGAATTATAAAGAGAAGAACAGTTGCTAAGGAATTAGCAGATAACGGAAATATAAAAGTAAATGGGGAAGAAAAAAAATCATCATATGCTATAAAGAAGGATGACATTTTAGATATAAAATTTTTCAATAAAAATATAAAAATAAAAGTTAAGGATGTTCCATCTGAAAACTTGAGAAAAGATGATATAGAAGAGTATATAGAGGTTGTGAATTAATGATAATATCAAATTGTAAAATAAATCTAGGACTGAACATAATTTCTAAAAGAGAAGATGGTTATCATGAATTAGATATGATAATGGCTCCTATTATATTTGGCGATGAAATAGATATAATTTGTCACGATGAATTAGGGGAATTGGAATTCAGGATAAAGGATGACTTAATACCAATTGATAAATCAAATACAGTAACTAAAGCATATAATGAATATTTTGAATACTCCAATAAAGAAAAAAGAAAAGTATCAGTATATTTAGAAAAAAGAGTCCCAAGACAAGCTGGACTTGGTGGAGGAAGCTCTAATGCAGGATTTTTATTAAAAGAATTAAATAAGAAATATAATTTCTATTCTAAAGATGAGGTTCTACTAATTTCAAAAAAAATTGGTGCAGATGTGCCATTCTTTATAGATAATAAAGCATCTAGAGTGAGTGGGATAGGTGAGAAAATTAGTTTTTTAGAAAATAATATTAAAGAGAAAATATTACTAGTAAAACCAACATATATAGGGATAAGCACGAGATTAGCATTTTCGTTTTATGCAGAAAATACGAAAGAATTAAAAGTTTCCAACTTAGATAATATAGAAAAAGCAATAAAAGATGGTAATGTGTTGGAACTTGAAAAAAATATAGAGAATACATTAGAACAAATTGTATTGCAAAATAATACGAAGCTAGCAAAATTTAAAGTAGAAATAGAGAGTTTGTATGGTAAGAAATTTTTTATGTCAGGAAGTGGGAGCACTTTTTTTACATTTATAAATAAGCAAGAGGAACCTGAAATAAGAAAAAAAATGAATTATAGAATATCAAGAAAATACTTTACAAGAATAACACGATTCTTATAATGAATAAAATGGGCTTTGTATAAAAATACAGAACCCATTTTTTATATTAATGTTATTCTTCATCAATTATTTTGTCGTTTTTATAATAGTTAGATGCTATGTAATGTAATGGAATACCTAAAATTATTAAGAAGAAACCTGTTGTCGCAAAAGGTATTTGCATTTTTGAGAAATCTATCTGCATTTCACCTTTGAAAAATGGGACATCACCCAAAAGACCTCCATAGACTGCAAATAAACCACCTAAAATTGCAAGAATAGGAATGATTGGATACAGTGGTACCTTATAAGGTCTATTAAGATTAGGTTGTGTTTTTCGAAGAATTATAACCGCAACAAATGATAAAATATAGAAAACCCAGCTACCTAGAGTTCCTAATTCAACTAAATTACCAGAAACATTAGGATTTAGAAAATCTAATAATAAGAAGAAAATGGCAAGAATAGAAACCCATAGCATACCAATATGTGGAACATTAGATGTTTTCGATAATTTTGAAATAGTTCTACTAAATAAAAACTTTCTTTGAGTACCCATTTTATATGCAATTCTACTACCAAAAATCATGTATCCATTCAATGTACCAAAAACAGAAACCATTATCCCAATATTTATCAATATTTTTATTAGTGTTTTATTTATAAATGGAAAAAGATTTTGTGCTGTCACAGCTGCTATTCCACCATTATTCTTTATTTCAGTAACATCTATAAGTTTAGTTAAGGGATTGGATATAGCGTATGAAATATTAATTGAGATATAAATTATACAGACAATGAGTATTCCTAAAACAATTGCTTTTGGTAAGTTTTTTTGTGGATTCTCCATTTCTCCAGCAACAGAACCTACGAACATCCACCCATCATATGCAAATATACAAGCGATAATAGCTTGTGTAAATACATTGAATAGTGAAAAACCCGATAACCCATGAGGAATTATAGGAAATAAAACAGGAATAAAAGAGTTTGTGATAGTCCCTTTATAAAATCCAAGTAATATTATTACAGCTAAAGGTATCATTTTACCAATAGTTGCAAAATTTTGTATTTTTGCACCAACAATTGCACTAAGATTATTTGCAATCGTTAGAAAGACAACAGCAAAAATAGCAAAAAATATATATGAATAACCTTTTGAAGTACCTAATATAGCTGCAACTGTTTGTCCAAATTTAGCAGCTAAGAAGACTACATAAAATGGAAATATGATTCCAGCAAATGCCCAGCCACATATTGTAGATAGTAAATCTCCATATCCTGAACGAATATATTCTATAACTCCACCAGTTTTTGGTATTGCTGCAGCTAATTCTGCAACTGTAAGACCTGCTGCTACTGTTATAATTCCAGCAAATGCCCATACCATAATAGCTAATCCAGGACTATTTGTTATTGAAAATACTTTTGGAGCCAGGTAAAAAACACCTGAACCAACTATAGAACCAACAACAAGAGCTAAAATATCTTTAAATTTAAAATGTTTTTCTAGATGCATAAGTTTATCTCCTTTGATTTTTTTGATTACAGTATATATAATATCACATATTGCATATAAATCAATGAGAAGAAGAAAGAAATTATTTCATCACTATTGATTTTAAGAAAAAATGAGGTATAATTTTAAAAAATGAAGGTAACACTTCAAAACAAATGTTTCAAAGGGGAGATCGAATGAAGATAACAGACATTAGACTAAGATTAGGTAAAGGATCGGAAGAAGGAGGAAAATTAAAGGCATACGTAGATGTGACTTTCGATGAGAGCTTTGTCGTTCATGGATTAAAAGTAATCGAAGGGCAAAATGGTCTATTTGTCGCAATGCCTTCTAGAAGAATGCCAAATGGAGAATTTAAAGATATTGCTCATCCAATAAAGCCTGAATTAAGATCAGAAATAACTGACTCAGTAATAAAAAAATATGAAGATGAGAAAGTAACACTAGGAGCTACAGTTGAAACAAATGTAGAATAATAAAGAAATATAATAAAAAGGTATCTTTGTTCAATAAGATACCTTTTTATATTACTAATAGTTTTTTGAATAGAAGATCAGAAAAAGACAAATGTTATGAGAATGCACAAAACTAAAATGATAAAAAATATTATTGACTTAAACCATGGTTTAAGTGTTAAAATAAGAGTATAAAATGATATATCAAGTAACGGAGGAAAAATGAGTATTAACGAAGTTAGTGAGCTCTTATTGGAAACAGAGAATATTATTTTAGAAAAAATAGAATCAAAAAAATATTGGAAAATTTAATACAAAGTGATGATTTAAAAGCATGTTTTAATTGCAAAAAATAAAAAATATATGGAGGGAAAATGAACGAAGTAATAAGAACAATATTATCAAGAAGGAGTACAAGAATTTTTAAAGAAGATCCACTGAAGGATGAGGAAATAGGTCAAATATTGGAAGCAGCTAAATATGCACCAAGTGGAACAAACCAACAGCCTTGGAATTTTACAGTTGTTTCTAATAAAGAATTAATTGAAGAGATAGGATTGGAATCTAAAAATGTTGCAAAACAATCTGAAAATAAGCACTTAAGAGACTTAGCAAATAATGATAAATTTAGACCATTCTATGATGCACCGATAGTCATATTTATTGCAGGTGACACAAGAGCACTCACACCTAAAGAAGATTGTATTCTAGCATCTCAAAATATAATGTTAGCAGCTGAGTCTCTAGGGGTAGGAAGTGTTTACTTAGGATTTCCAAACTTTGCATTTGCAGGTAACAGAAGAGAAGAATTTTTGAAGAAGTTAGGTATACCAGAAAATTATGAAATATATTTATCAATATCGCTAGGTTATAAGAAAGTAGAGGTAAAAGCTGCAGCAAGAAGAGAAAATGTTGTTAATTATATTAAGTAGTAATATTTAGTATTAGAAATAAAAAAAGAATATTTCCTAAATTTAGGAGATATTCTTTTTTTTACCATTTATTTACCTAAGTTTATTTTAATATTTACAGATATCATATAATATTTGATTGATAAAAAACTGAGGAGGAATTTATGTTAATAAAAAAAATTATTTTAGGATTAGCAATGGTTAGTACTTTAGGCGTGTCAGTACCGCTAGAAAAAGTTGAAGAAGGATTTGCTGAAAATGTGATAATAATGATTCCAGATGGAACAAGTGTAAGTGGAGTAACTCTTGCTAGATGGATATATAATGATGGGGAACCTTTATATTTAGATGAAATGGCAGCAGGATTAGTTAGGACATATAACTCTGACACGCCAATAGCAGATTCTGCACCGGGAGGAACAGCACTATCAACAGGTATAAAAACGCAAGATAAATTAATTGCTATAAGACCAAAGATTGCCACTCTATATGGAACATCGCCTGAAGATACTAAAGAACCGTATGCTCCCATTGCTTCTGTTTTAGAATTAGCAAAATTACAAGGAAAATCTATTGGAATAATTTCAACATCTGAAGTTATGCATGCAACACCAGCAGATTTCACAGCACATGCAGAACATAGATCACAATATGATATAATTTCTGAACAACTAGTTTATCAAAATTTAGATGTTGTATTTGGTGGAGGAGAAAAATTTTTATTAGAAAAAAACAGAAAAGATGGTAAAGATATGTATGAAGAATTAAAAGAAAGAGGGTACAGTATTATACGTACTAAAAAAGAGTTAGAAAATCAAAAAAATTCAAAAGTATGGGGAATTTTTGCAAATGCTGATATGCCCTATGAAATTGATAGAAGAGTTGATGAACCAAGTCTTGCTGATATGACTAGAAAAGCTATAGAGATATTATCAAAAAATCCTAAAGGATTTGTTTTGATGGTGGAAGGGTCTAAAGTAGATTGGGCAGCTCATGCAAACTCACCAGCAACAATTGTAAAGGATATAAAAGCATTTGATGATGCAGTTGGAGAGGCTCTATCGTATGCTAAATCAAATAAAAAAACTTTAATAATATCATCAACAGATCATGGGAATAGTGGAATTTCTATAGGAGATGAATCAACCGCTGGGAATTATCCACAAATTCCTTTAGGTGATTTTACTTCTACAATAAAGAAAGTAAATATGGGAGAGGAAAAATTATCAAAATTAATATTTGAAGATATGACAAAATCAGTAGAATTGATAGAAAAACACCTTGGATTCACACCAACTAAGGAAGAAGTAGAAAAAATAAATGAAGTTGTAAAAAACTTTGATTCAACAAAAACAGATTATTTAAGAATGAGAAATTCTAAAACACAAGCAGATGAAATAAGATACGAGCTTGGAAGAATGATTGCAAGAAGATCAAAAGTAGGTTTTACAACAACAGGTCATACTGGAGAAGATGTTCCTTTATATGTTTATGCTTCTGATTATAAGAATCAGTTAACAGGAGTTGTTCAAAATACAGATGTAGCTAAATATACAGCAAAAGCAATTAATGGGAGTTTGGAAGAAGCAACAAAAGAATTATTTGTATCATCTAAAATATTTACAAAAGAAGGAATTTTATTAGAAAAAAATGATTCAAATCCAAATAATATAGAGTTTAATTTATTAAAAAATGGAGAGAAGTATATTTTTACAAGAAACAGAAACTATTTTATACACAATAATGAAAAGATTGAATTTAATGGGGTAGTTATATACACAAATGGTGAGGTATACATACCAAGAAATGCATTAAATAAGATAGATAAGAAATAAATATTTACATATAATTTACAAATAAATTATATGGTATTTACACTGATAAGTTACTATAAAGTTGGTAAGATTAAAAAATGAAAGAATACATGTACCATACAAAATTACAAAATAACTAGGAGGAATTATGAAAAAAGGAATTTTATTATTAGTAGCATCTACAATAATGTTAATGTCTTGTGGAGGAGGAGCGAGTACAAATTCAAGTGAATCTGCAGCTAAACTTTCAGGAGAAGTAGTTGTTGATGGATCTTCAACAGTAGCACCAGTTACACAAGCAGTCGCAGAAGAATTTGCAAAAGAGAATTCAGAAGTAAATGTATCTGTAGGAATATCAGGAACAGGTGGAGGATTTAAGAAATTTGTTAAAGGTGAAATAGATATATCAGATGCCTCAAGACCAATAAAACCAGAAGAAGCAGAAGAAGCAAAAAAGAATGGTATTGAATATCTTGAATTGAAAGTTGGATTAGACGGATTAACAGTAGTTACAAACAAAGAAAACACTTGGGCAAAAGATGTAAGCGTAGAAGATTTAAAGAAAATATGGACAGATGGTTCAACTGTTAAAACGTGGAAAGATGTTAATCCTGCATGGCCAGCAGAACCAATAAAGTTATATGGTCCAGATCAAGATTCAGGGACATATGATTACTTTATAGAAGAAATAATTGGAAAAGAAGGTAAAATAAGAAAAGATTATTCACCATCATCTGATGATAATCAATTAGTGCAAGGAGTTGAAGGAGATAAAGGATCATTAGGATTCTTTGGATATGCATACTACTTGGAGCAAAAAGATAAAATGAATGCTTTAGCTATAAATGGAATTGTTCCATCAGATGAAACAGTAAAAAATGGAACGTATACACCGTTATCAAGACCATTATATATATATGTTAATAAGAAAGCATTTGCTGAAAAGCCACAAGTAAAAGCATTTGTACAATTTTATATCAAAAATGCTTCAGAACTATTAAAATCAGTTGGATATATCTCATTAGACAGTTATTCTGAGCAAGAAGCAGCAGTTAAATAAATGTTTAGTCTTTTATGGTAGGAGCATTCTCAATCTTGAGAGTGCTTCATTCCATTTATATAAGTAAAAGGAGAAAAATATGAATAAGAGGATTATGTTAAGAAGAAAAAGAATATATATGGTAGAAAATATAACAAAATTATTATTAACTATATTTGCTTTTATATCAATAATAACAACTATTTTAATAATATTAAGTTTATTATTCGAATCTCTCCCATTTTTTAGAGAAGGAAGATTTTTTAAGTTGTTTTCATATGGTGAATTATGGGATCCAAGATCAGGACATTATAACATACTACCAATACTAGTTGGGACCATAATGATTGTGATGTTTTCATGTATCTTAGCAATTCCATTGGGCTTAGGAAGTGCGGTGTATTTAAGTGAATATGCATCACCCAGAGCAAGAAATACAATAAAACCGATACTTGAAATATTAGCAGGAATACCTTCAGTTGTTTATGGCTTTTTCGCCTTACTTTATATAACTCCATTTTTAAAAAATAATATATCATGGTTAGCAAAAATATTCCTGATAGTTTCTACGTTATTTTCATTATGGATGTGCTATTTTACAATAAAGAAAGCACTAGAGAGAGATAAAACAAAAACAAAGGTTACATTTTATATTATAGCTTTATTATTTGGAGTGGTGTTTTTATATGAAGCAATCAATTTTATTAAATTTTATGAAATGACAGGATTATTAAAAGTAGAGACATTTAACGTATTAAGCGCATCATTTGCTGTAGGGATAATGATAACGCCGCTAGTTGCATCAATAAGTGAAGATGCATTAAAGTCAGTTCCAAGCACATTAAGAGAAGCATCATTTGGGTTAGGCTCAACTAAATACGAAACAGTTATAAAAGTTGTTATTCCAGCGGCTATTTCTGGAATAATATCATCATTTATACTAGGTATATCGAGGGCGATAGGAGAGACAATGATAGTGGCAATGGCGGCAGGAGCTAAACCGGTTTTGAATTTCAATCCTCTAGGACAAATACAAACAATGACAGGTTATATGGTAAGTAAAACATTTGGAGAAGTTGTAGTTGGAAGTTTAGAGTACCAAACTGTTTTTGTTGTAGGATTAATATTATTTTTTATAACGTTATCTTTAAATGTTATTGCAAAAAAAATAGTAGATGTTTACAGAGAGGAGTATTAATATGTCATATAAGATATTTCAAAAAAATCTAAATAATCTAAAAGCTCGAAAGCTTAAAGATAAAATACTAAAATATGTATTTCTAATGTGTGTTCTATTTTGTTTATTATTTTTGATATTTTTAATAGGAGGAATATTAATAAAAGGATTAAAATGGTTGTCGCCAAGATTCTTATTGTCAATGCCTTCACGTATTCCTTCAAAGGCTGGATTTTTACCAGCTATAGTAGGTAGCTTACTTCTATTATTAACAATAGCAATTATAACTGTTCCAATTGGAGTTGGAACAGCGATATATCTAGAAGAGTATTCGAATAAAAAGAGTAGAATTTACAGTTTTTTAGAAATAAATATATCAAATTTAGCTGGAGTTCCAGCAATAGTATATGGTTTATTAGGGTTAGCTATATTTTCTAGAGTAGATTCTATTAGAGGAACAGTACTATCTGGAGCAACAGTGCTATCATTAATGGTTTTACCGGTTATAATTGTTTCATCGAGAGAAGCAATAAAAGCAGTCCCAAAGATATTAATAGAAGCAGCATACGGACTAGGAATGACAAAATTACAAATGATCAAGGCTGTTATATTGCCATATGCGGCACCAGGAATTTTTACAGGTGTTATACTAGCATTATCTAGAGCAATAGGAGAATCAGCTCCAATACTAGTAGTTGGAGCAGCAAGTATGGTAACAAAATTACCGAAAGGAATATTGTCAAGGTATACTGCAATGCCAATACAGATATTTCAGTGGTCATCTTATCCAAAGCAAGAGTTTCAAGAGCTAGCAGCAGCTGGGATAATAGTGTTATTAGCATTTTTGCTCACTGCAAATTCAATAGCGATAGTCTTAAGGAATAAATATCAAAAAGAAAGAGGATAGCCTCTTTTTTTTTGATATTTTATTTTATTGCTAAAAGAAATAATATTTGTTAGAATGTAGATAAAAAGAGTATGGAAGGTATTATTTAATGAAATTAATAGTAGGCCTTGGGAACTATGGACAAGAATATAAATTAACAAGACATAATGTTGGATTTATATTTTTAGATGAGTATTTCAAGCAAAATAAAATAGTTGATGTACGAAATAAATATAAATCAGAATTTGTTGAATTAAATAAAAATGGGGAGAAGATATTTTTTCAAAAACCATTAACTTATATGAATCTTAGTGGTGAGGCGATAAGTGAAGTTATAAGATTTTATAAGTTAGATCCCAAAACAGATCTATTCGTTATATATGATGATATGGATTTACCAATAGGTAAGTTGAAAATAAGAAAAGATGGAAGTCCTGCTGGACATAATGGAATCAAATCAATAATTCAACATGTTGGGGGAGAGTTTTGTAGAATAAAATATGGAATAGGTAAAGCAAGAAATAAAGAAGAAACAATTGGTCACGTTTTAGGAAAATTTACAGAGGAAGAGAGAAATATATTAAGAGAGAGCAAAGAGATAATATTTGACTTAATAGAAGATATAATAAATGATGTTGAAATATCGAAACTTATGAATAAATACAATACTAAACAAAAATAACAGGAGGATAAATGAAGAAAAATCTACTAGGATTACTAGGTTTATTAATGATTTGGTCGTGTGGAAATAGTGCTCTCGGAACAAACAGTACAATGAAAGAATTAAAAGGCGAAATTATAATTGATGGATCATCAACAGTTGCACCAATTAGTTCAGCAGTAGCAGAAGAATTTTTTAGAAAGAATAAAGGTGTAAATATAGCAATTGGAATATCGGGTACAGGAGGAGGATTTAAGAAATTTGCTGTTGGAGAGATTGATATTGCAAATGCATCAAAAAAAATAAAAGAAAAAGAAGCTAAAGAAGCTAAAAAAAATGGAATAGAATATATTGAACTAGAAGTAGCACTTGATGGAATAGCTGTAGTTGTAAATAAAGAAAATACATGGGCTCAAGAATTGACAGAGGAAGATCTGAAAAAAATCTGGGAAAACGGTTCTAAAATAATGAAATGGAAAGATATAAATCCTGCTTGGCCAGTTGAACCAATAAAATTATATGGGCCAGATCAAGATTCAGGAACATTTGATTATTTTGTAGAGGAAATACTGGGAAAAGATGGACAAATAAGGATAGATTATTCACCATCATCAGATGACAATCAATTAGTTCAAGGAGTAGAAGGAGACAAAGGTTCATTAGGGTTCTTCGGATATGCATATTATATAGAGCAAAAAGATAAATTAAATGCAATTGCAGTTAATGGTATTAAACCAACAGATGAGACAGTAAAAACAGGAAAATATAAGCCACTATCTAGACCACTTTATATATATGTAAATAAAAAATCACTTAAAGAAAAACCAGAAGTTAGAGCATTTGTAGAGTATTATTTGAGAAATGCCCCTAAAGCAGTTAAGTTAACAGGATATGTTCCGTTAAGTGACTATACAAAGCAATTAGAGCTAGTAAAATAGAATTATAATTAGAATTTAGAAGGAGGAAATATGCAGAGCGTTATATCTGAAGCAGTTAAAATAAGACGAAGAAAAATAGTTAAGTTAAAGGAAAATATAGTTAAATCAACTCTTGTTATTTTTGCCGGAATTTCAGTATTAACAACAATAGCAATAATATCGAGTCTTTTTATCGAGGCAATGCCATTTTTTGAGAAGTTTTCAAGAGTTTCACAATTATTTCAATATGGGACAGTTTGGGATCCAAGAAGTGAAAGTTACCATATCTTACCAATATTAGTAGGAACTCTAATGATTGTTCTATTTTCTTGCTTGTTTGCAATTCCTCTAGGATTAGGAAGTGCTATCTACTTAAGTGAATATGCAAAACCAAAAGTTAGAAATACATTGAAGCCAATACTTGAGATTCTTGCAGGAATTCCATCAGTGGTCTACGGATTTTTCGCGTTATTATATATAACACCATTTTTAAAAATGAATATATCATGGCTAGCAAAATTATTTTTATTTATAATCTTAGGTATGTCAATTTTTATAGCAGCAAAATCATTAGGAAAATTTCTTGAAACTCCAAAATTAAAAATGAAAATTATTTATTCATCATTATTTTTATCTTTCGGATCAATCGTATTTTACTTATGCGTAAATTTTATAAAATTTTTCAATTCAACAAGTCAATTAAGAGTAGAGACATTTAACGTATTAAGTGCTTCATTTGCAGTTGGAATAATGATAACACCGCTAGTTGCATCAATTAGTGAAGATGCATTGAAATCAGTTCCTAATAACTTGAGAGAGGCGTCATTAGGATTAGGAGCAACAAAGTTTGAAACAGTTTGGAGTGTGACTGTACCTGCAGCAATATCTGGTATAGTATCGTCATTTATATTAGCAATATCAAGAGCTATTGGAGAGACAATGATTGTTTCAATGGCAGCAGGAGCAAAACCGGTATTAAATTTCAATCCTCTAGGTCAAATACAAACGATGACGGGATATATGATGAGTAAAAGTTTTGGAGAAGTTGTGGTCGGAAGTATAGAATATCAAACAGTATTCGTTGTAGGGTT
>RRZU013402865.1_pt1 | contig 12935 bp, 10 predicted proteins | sample 2165561 | NCBI WGS metagenome assembly RRZU01 (sample SAMN10456909, study PRJNA506462) | wastewater metagenome | isolation source: wastewater sludge | place: USA: Moscow, Idaho
AATATATATTTTAATCAATTTAGTAATTCCGTAGGAACTTTTAAAGACAGTTGACAGTTTTTCTCCTCTTTAAGCCAAAGCTTTTTAATTTACCATATCTATTAAGAAGCTTTCTATTTTATTAAATAGCTTTATTTAAAAGTCAAAAGCGAGAGACGGAAATTATGGTTATATTCCTTATCATCAATACCCTAAATAAAAATAAAACTTTATGGAGAAAATATTATTACAGCGGATACCTTATGTATTTTTTACCCTTATTCTTTTTCTTTAGTAGCTCACACATTATTTACAGTTGACCCAACGCCTTAATTATATTTTTGGAATAAATTTTATTTTTATCTCCAACAAAACATATTTATAATCAAACTCTCTCTATTGATAGTGAAATAGCCCTTTAAAAGATTAGTTTAAATTTTTTCCAAAATTAAACTTGCTTTTGTAATAATATATATTTAAGTCAATTTAGTAATTCCGTAGGAACTTTTAAAGACAGTTGATAGTTGACAGTTTTAAAAGCAGTTAATAGTTTACTATGGACAATTTACAATTTCCCCTTATTATAAATGATAAAGTGAAAGTACACAAATTTTAGAATCTCAAAGTACACAAATTTGTACATTTTTTTATAATATTTCTAACTTTAATGAATAGAGAGATATCATGAGAATAGATATGTTAATTCAAACTTTTAATATTCTCGGGAAACAATTAAATAAAAAGCTTTTAATATTTTATATCTTCTCTTATGTTATAATTTCTTTGGAGGTGTATGATGCAAGAATCAATCAAACAATGGGTTAATATTTGTATAGTAAAAAACAAAAAAATTCTTCTATTAAATAGACAACATGACAATTTTAAAGGCTGGATACAACCTGGTGGAAAAGTTGAATTTATGGAAAGTATTTTTGATGCAGCAATAAGAGAAGTCAAAGAAGAAACTGGCTTGGATATATTAAACCTTAAGCTAAAAGGTATCTCTGGATTTATAAATAAAACCAAAGGTGAAAGATACATTTATTATGATTTTTTATCTAATAATTTTAAAGGCACAATTAAAAATCAATCTAAAGAAGGAAATCCAAAGTGGTGGGATATAGATCAACTTAATAATATAGATATGCAAGAAGATATAAGAAAACGTATTCCACTTTATCTTCGTGATGGTTCATTCGAAAAAATCCACTATTGGGATGAAATAAACAATAAAATAGGTTATACAGAAACAAAACTTTTTAACTAATAAAATATAATAATTACACAAAAAATAAAAAGCTATTAGCATCAACTAATAGCTTTTATATTTAACAATTCTGTAAATTTTCACATTCTAAATCTTCTTCAGTCTTAGGTAATACTAAATTTAATATAACTGCAATTGAGGAAGACAATACAACACATGACTGACCAAAAATAATTCTAAATACTTCTGGTGCTCTTCCAACAGTTTCTGGTGCATATATGACTCCAAGACCAAATGCCAAGCCAAGACCTACAATTAATTTCTTTCTATGAGTAAATCCACCTGAGGTAACTAAATCGATTCCTGACATCGCTATCATTGAGAATACAACAATAGTCCCTCCACCTACAACTGCATTAGGTATAGTTGAAAATAATGCTCCCAATTTTGGACTAAATCCTGCAATTAATAATATAATCCCAGCTATTTTAAAAATCTTCCTACTAACCGCTCTATTCATCATGATAACTCCACCATTTTGACTATAAGTTGCAACTGGGAAAGAACCAAACAATGCACTTATTCCACTTACTAAATTCGCTCCTATCATACCACCTGTCAATTCTTTATTTGTAGGCTTTCTTCCATCTTTTCCAATGGCAGAAGCTGATACTGTAAAATCTCCTACCATCTGAATTGAAACTATTAAATATAATATTAAAAACATAAATATTGTGTCAAACTTAAATTGTAATGGTCCAAAAGCTGACATTGAAGTTTTAGGTAATGCAAGCCATTTTGTTCCTATAAGTGGTGAAAAATCTACCATTCCTAAAAATACTGCTAATATGTAACCTACTAACATTCCTACTAACATTGAAGCATCCTTTATAAATCCTTTACCAAATTCTTGTGCAACTATTATTGTTACTGCAACTGTCAAGCCAACTATCCAATTTTGTGCTGCTCCGAAAGTTGCCGTCCCTGCTCCACCAGCCAAGTTTTTAATTGCCACATCAAATATTGATAACCCTAAAGATAGTACAACTGTTCCTGTTACCACTGGCGGGAAGAATTTACTTATTTTATCAAATAGTACTCCAAACAATACTCCTACTAATCCACCTACAAGTTGTGCTCCAAATATTACTGGTAATGGATGTACTCCTGCTAAAGATATTAATGTTGGCATAAATACATAAGTCATACCCATAACACAAGATAACCCTGAACCTATTTGAAACTTTTTACTTATTGAAATAGGTGATTGTTGTACTAAAGTTGCAATACCTGCTCCTATCATTGCTGCTTGCAATAAAATCGTTGTTTGCTCTGGCGATAAATTTGCTGCATGAGCTACTAATAACATTGGCACTAAATTTGATACAAACATTGTAAATACATGTTGAATTCCTAAAGGGAAAGCTTCCCTAAACGAGGGTGAACCTTCCAAGGCATATTTTGAATCATTCACAATTTTTTTACTAGATACATTTGACACTTTATCCATTATTGCTCCTCCTCTAAACTTTTAATATAAATAAAATTTTACCTATACTTTATAACTATTTAATATTTGCAATATTTGTGCCATAAAAAGAATATATTGATTTTTTATTTATAATTTTCAGAATTATAAGCAAAAGTCAATATATTCACAAAGATTAAAATTTAAATTATTTTTTTATTTAATATTTTTTTAACAATATCTTTATATAATTATTATCATAAAGATAACTTTTATCTAAATGATAATTGAAGTTATCATTTAGATAATTAATAATCTTCTCTTAGTCTTCTATACAAAGTTGCAATTCCTATTCCAAGTTTATCTGCAGCTTTCTTTTTTCCATGGGTATCTCTCCCATAAATATCTAATACTTTTTCTATATATTCTATTTCTATTTCTCTTAAAGGTCTTATTCTGTCAGAGTCTATTATTTTGTAATCATTATTTTCTATTTTTCCATCTCCAATATTAGAGTACATTATATATTCTGGTAGCATATTTTTAGTTATCACTCCATTTTCAGAAGAAATATTTACTAAGTATTCTATTACATTTTGAAGTTCTCTAACATTACCAGGCCAATAATAATTATTTAATATCTCCCTACATTCTTCTTCAATAGTATTTACATTCTTACCAAACAAATCATTATATTTATTTAAAAATTTATCTATAAATAAATCAATATCTCCATATCTATCTTTTAATAGTGGGACTTTTAAAGGTATTACATTTAATCTATAATATAAATCCTCTCTAAATTTTTTTTCCTTAATTTTTTCCATTAAATTTATGTTTGTTGCAGCTATTATTCTTATATCCAACTCTACAGGTTTATTTGAACCAATTGGTATAACCCTTCTCTCTTCAAGTATTCTCAATAGTTTTACTTGAGTATCCAATGGCATATCTCCAATTTCATCTAAGAATATGACTCCACCATTTGCCAATTCAAATTTTCCTACTTTTCCATCAGGATTAGCTCCAGTAAATGCACCTTTTGAGTAACCAAATAATTCTGACTCAATAAGGGATTCTGGCAATGCACTACAATTTACTGCAATAAATCTCTCATTTCTTCTATCACTTGAATTATGTATAGCTCTTGCCACCAATTCTTTTCCAGTACCGCTTGCTCCACTTATTAAAACTGTTGATTGTGTATCTGCAATTCTAAGAATTTTTTCCTTTAATTCTCTTATAGCATAAGATTTTCCAATTATATAATCTAAGCTCACTCTTTTATCTCCATAAATATTTTTATCTGTTAAAATATTTTCATTCTGAACTCTATCAAATAGTATCATTGTTAATCCATAATTTAACAATGATACTAATGGTATTTTCTTACCCCTTATCAAATATTCACTATCCTTTATATTTAATAAAAATTTATTTTCTTCTTCAGTTTCTATATTTATTTTTATTGGCTTATTAAAATAATGCCTTGGCAAATCCAGTTTGTTTAATGCCAAATCATTTATATATAATAATTCCATATTATCATTTACTATTATCCCCGGTCTATTTATACTATGTAATACTTCCCCAATTGTCTCTTCTCTTTTTTCATTAGAATTATCTAATTGATAGGATATTAAATTTCCAATATATTTGGAAAATATTAAATATGATTTAATATTTTCTTTTATCCTATTTTTATTAATTCTATCAAATATAAATATTCCCATACACCCTAAAAACTCTCCACTAGAAATCAAGGGTATTCCAATAAATAATCTTTCTTCATCATCTATAACTAATTCAACTAAGTTCTTTTCAACTTTTTTATATAAATCTATATTTTTTACATCTAATAACAATTCTTCAAATATGCCTGTTCCAATTAATTTTTTTATATCTTCATTAACTATTTCAACGCTCGCTCCCATAATATTAGATATAATATTTACATAATCTTGAATTTCACTCTCCACATTATCCAGTAAATATAACATATTATCACCTTTTCATTAGTTTTTGAAATAATCTGCATAATAATATTATAAACCATTTTGAAGGCAGTTAATAGTTGACAGTGTACAGTTTACAATTTTCCTTATTTAAGCCGAAACTTTAAAAGCAGTTGAGAGCTTACAGTGGATAGTTGACAGTTCTCTCTCTTAAGCCGAAGCTTTTTAATTTATCGTATTTATTAAAGAACTTTTTATTTTGTTAAACACTTTAGTTAAAACTCAAAAGCGATAGGCGGTTTTAGGAGTTATATTCTATATCTATTATCTTTTAAATAAATATATATTATGGAAAAAGTATTGTGCAATTTTGGCCTTAAAATCAAATGAAATCTTGGAAAGGTTTGGCTATGAGATAGCCTTTGGAAAGATGAATTTAGATTTTATACAAAATTAAACTCGCTTTTGTAATAATATATATTTAAATCAATTTAATAATTCCTAAAGAACTTTAAAAGCAGTTGAGCATTGACAGTGGAAAGTTGACAGTTAAAACTAATAACAATTTTTATAACAAATTCTATTTAAATAAATACATTGAAATAAAAACTTTCTTCTTAAATAAATACTATCTCTTTATTAAAACCAACAATCTTTTAATATTTTATATCTTACTCTTATACTTCTCATATTAAACTCTCTAAAATCAAAAATACTTTATAGAATACACAATATTAAAATAACAAAATAAAAAGACAAGAAAATATCTCTTGTCTTCTAAAATCTTTTACAACATCTTCATATGTGCCAAATTTCCATTATTCTTAATTGCTAATATCTCTGATAATATAGAAATAGCAATTTCCTCTGGGGAACCATCATCAATATCTATTCCAATTGGAGAATAAACCTTTGACAACTTATCATCAGAAATTCCTTCTTCTTTTAAATTATTTATCATAATACTTACTTTTCTCTTTGAACCTATAACTCCAATATATCTTGCATCACTATCAACTACAGCTCTTAATCCCGATTGATCATATTCATGACCTCTTGTAGCTATAACAACATAAGTATCCATATCAATATTATAATTACTTAATTCTTTGTCAATTCTTCCAGTAACTAATTCATATGCATTTTCAAATCTATCTCCTATTAACAGTTCTTCTCTATCTTCAAAAATAACTATATCAAAGTTTAAATTAGAAGCTATCTTATACAATGCATAACCAACATGACCACCACCAGCAATCAATAATTTTGGTCTGGATTTATGAACATTTATAAAAACATCTGCCTCGCCACCACATATCATCTTAAGTTCATCTTGCTCCAATTCTAAACTAATAAATTTGTTTTCATTATTCTTTAATGCATCAACAGTTAATTTTATAATATGATTTTCAAATGCCCCACCACCAATAGTTCCATATATAGTACCATCTTCTAATACAGCCATCATAGCACCTGCTTCTCTTGGTGTACTTCCTTTTGTTTTTACTACAGTTACCGTTGCTACATTTTTCCCGTTTTCTATTAATTCTAAAGTTTTTCTCATAGTATCAATATTACTCATATAATTCTCCCCTATCCTTATTTTCTAAATAAAGTATAGCTTCTAATACTCCACCTGCAATATTTCTTGCTTTCTCAGATATAGTATTTATATAATCACTATCTCCTCTTGGATCTATATCTCCAATTTTTAAACCAACTTTAACATCGGAGTGATTTTTTATCATTCCTCTTAATATTCCTGATATCTCAGCAAATATATTTTCCCCATCAATATTGGCAATTATATCTCCTTTTTCAACCATATCTCCAATTTCAAAATTATTCTTTATAATTCCATCTTTAGTTGCTCTTAATACTCTATCTTTAGTAACACCGCTTATCTCACCTGGTATTCCTGTATTTGCTATTGCTTCACCGTCTTCTATTATTCTGCCTAGATAATGTCCTCTTTGACTTTCAATAACAATATCCACATCTTTTCCTGCAATAAATCCTGGACCTATAGCTATGGTTATATCTGCCATTTCTTTATTGGTTCCTAAATTTTTCTTTGCTATTATTGAATCTACAACTACTTTGGGTTTTAGTTCATTTATTATTTTACCACTTGGATCAATATATATTGGTATTTCTCTACTTGCTAAAATATTTTTTATTTCATAAATGTTTTTTGCAAGTCTTGCTTTTACACCTTCAACTATTATTTCTCCCTCATAAACAGCCTCACAAAAAGAAACTGTTCTTCTAACAGCCCTTGGTTTTTCAACTTCTAATGCCAATACAGAAAAACCTGCTCTATGTAATTTGTAAATAATTCCTGTAGCTAAATCTCCTGCTCCTCTAACTACTACTAAATTCATATTTGCCTCCTTTTATAGAGATTTATAGTTTACCATACTAATCGTCTGTAGTACTTATAAATGCTCTTTCTAATTCGCTTTTATAATAACCTTGATTTTCTTTCCACATTTCAAAGCTTGTAAACTTTCTAATAGTTATATTTATTATTTCATTAATATTTTCTACATTATCATTTGCTATAAATTCAACTTTTCTGCTTTTTATAAAACCTTCTAAAATTAAACTCATTGTGCTATACATTATTTCTTCTTTTTCATCACTAGTATATTTTTCATTTAAATCTTTGTTATTTTCTAAATTAAATAAGAAACTATCTCTAAAATATGCTACAAAGTTTTCAAAATCAGTATGTTCTACTCCGGTTTCAAGCCTAAATATGATTTTAAAGAATAGATTCCATTTAAAATCTTTATTTAACATTTTAAGAATTACTTCACCAACTCTTCTTGAAAAATCATCTTCATAGGCTAATTCTTGTTCAAAGTTCATATAATTTCCTATATATAATTCTTCCTTTGAAAGTTTAGATATTTTTTCAATTAAATCAAATAGATGTTTTTCGTAATCTAAGTTTTCTCCATTCTTTCTTAATACATAAGTTATGACAGTATCACAGGCATCTCTATAATCTATTACAAGACCAAATTCTTCCTTTGCCTTATTAGAATATATATCATAAACTATTTTAGCTAAAATGGACTCCAGTTGCTCCTGACTTTTCTGTTTAGTTGGCTCATCCAGTTCTTTTAGATGATTATTTAATATAATTAACTGACTATCTATCATAACTAAATTTTGCATCAACGCTCCCATAAAATTTTTAAATAAATCTTCAGAAAGCATATATTTATAGTTTTTATACAATACCTTATGTTCTACTTCTCCCCAAAACATATTTACCATAGATTTTATCTGAAGTTCAAAGTTAATATTCATATCTCCATATTTATAAATACCATCTATCTTGTAAATATGAAAACCATTTTTTTGTGACTGTGGTTGAGAATCACTTAATTTTAATAATAGGTTTTTATTACTTTGATTATAATAATAACCTTGATATTCCTCATCTGCCATATCAAAAAACTCCATAACTTTATTGTAGACATCATTTTCATCTTCAATAAATCTACATTCTATACGTAATCCAATTATATCTGATAATTTAGATATTAAATTACCAGGAGTTCTATATTTTATATATAAATCTTTTCTAAGTATTTTTTCTTTTAAACTATTACAAGTTTTTAGCCTTGCACTAATATTTATAACATTATCTAGTTCTAGAAAATGATCTTCAATAAATTCAATTACCTCTTTAGAAGCTTCTCTAAATAAAGCTTTTTTTCCTTCATAAACTGATATTGTTTCCTCTATAAAATCAAATATTTCAAGCCTCAATATCCTTCCTCCTTAGGATAAATTTCAATAATTAGTAGTTTATCCTTCTTCTTAATTATATGATATCATATTTATTCATATATCTCTCATAATTGAACATAAAAAAACTATTTTGGCAAATTCATACCAAAATAGTTTTCATTACTTTCCTACTGAAATTTTTAATATGGTATCAACAGGTTGGATTAATTTATTTGATGTAATCCACAATTTTAAATCTTTAAGATTTATATTAAGTTCATCTACATCTTTAAAAAAACCTATCGATAATTCATTTCTACTGGATTTTCCTATGGATATTTTTTCTCCTTCTCTCATACCTTTTTCATTAGGGTAACCAATTGCTCTTTCTCCATTATTAGAATTTATTCCAAAATCACTTGTCTGAGTGCCCGTTCTTATAATATCTCTTCCTTCTAAACTATATAGTCCAATATTTCTATAACTATAATCTATAACAATTATATTCTTAGGTCTTTCTCCTTTGTAAAAGCTATTTTCATGATCTGATCTATATACTCTATTTATGGTAAGTCCAAGTAATTCATTTCCTTTTTCGTCTTTCAGTATTTGTTCTTTACCAATTATATTTTCAATTTCTTCCTTTAATACATCTTCCTCAATTCTTGCAGTATAAGTTTTTTCATCCCATCCAACAGTTTTACCCATTGACTCTGCAATTGCTCTTATTGGAACATATGTTGTATTTTTATATAATATATTATCTGCTTCAAGTTTTTTTTCATTAACAATAACATTAATTGCATTAAACCTAGCTTCTATATTTCTACTTCCTTTAAATCCTGTTCCTGCTACTGGTTTAGCTGTGTCTTTTTCTCCCCTATCTGAGATCTCCGCAGTATTAGTTTCAGCATTAAATTTTACATTTTTTCCTAGCATATCTGCTGTAGCTCTTAATGGTATATAAGTAGTTCCTTTATATAGGATATTATCTGTCTCAACTTTCTTATTATTCACTAATAAATTAATAGCATTTAATTTTACATCTATATTTACAATGGATTCTGCAAAAACATTTATTGACAAAATAAATACCAATAAAATACTTGCAACTATTAATTTTCTATTCATTATAGAACCTCCTTATCTTTTTTTAAATTATAGCATAATAGTAGCAAGGTGAATATAATATTACTTATTATTTAATGATAATTTAATAAAAGATTAATTCTAAATAAAATCTTGTATCATTTTTTACTTATTAAATATTCTTTTAGAAAGTTTAATAAAAGCTATGCTTATTTATATTGCGTTTCCTATTTTATTAGATTATTGATTTAAATAGATGCTTTTAAACTGTCTACTGTAGACTATCCACCTTCAACTGCTTTTCTGCCTTGATATTCCAAGTATTTAAGAATATAATAAATATAATGATTTTAGAACAAATATTTTTTAAACAAAAAGGAGATAGAGATGACCAATATAAATTGGAGAGAAGATTCTAACTACAGTATGTTAGCTGATTTCTATGAGTTCACAATGGCAAACGGTTTTTTAGAAAATGGCATGGGAGAAAAAATTGCATATTTTGATATGTTTTTTAGAAAAGTTCCTGATAAGGGTGGATTTGCTATTATGGCTGGAGTTGAACAGCTTATAAATTATTTAAATAATTTAAAGTTCACAGATGATGATATTGAATTTTTTAAAAGCAAAGGAATTTTTAGTGAAGAATTCTTAGATTACCTTAGAGAATTTAAATTTGAATGTGATATTTGGGCTATAAAAGAAGGTACCCCAATATTTCCTGGAGAGCCAATAGTTGTAGTTCGTGGACCAGTTATACAAGCACAGATTATTGAAACTATGGTTTTACTAACCATAAATCATCAATCATTAATCGCTACAAAATCAAATAGAATAGTAAGAGCTGCTGAGGGAAGAACTGTTATGGAATTTGGTTCAAGAAGAGCTCAAGGTTATACTGGTGCAATCCTTGGTGCAAGGGCTTCATATATTGGTGGAGCAATTGGAACTGCATGTACTTTAGTCGAAAGAGATTTTGATATACCTGCTCTTGGAACAATGGCACATAGTTGGGTACAACTTTTCCCAACAGAATTAGAAGCTTTTAGAGCCTATGCAAGATCATATCCTGATTCTTGTACATTATTAGTTGACACTTACGATACTTTAAGAGAAGGTATACCAAATGCAATAAAAGTTTTCAATGAAGAACTAGTTCCAAAAGGATATCGACCTAAAGGAGTTAGAATTGACAGTGGAGACTTGGCATATCTTTCAAAAGTTGCAAGAAATATGCTTGATAATGCAGGCTTTGAAGATTGTTCAATAGTTGCCTCTGGTGGACTTGATGAATATATTATTAGAGATTTAATTGATCAAGGAGCACAAATTGATAGTTTTGGAGTTGGAGAAAGACTCATAACTGCAAGTTCTGAATCTGTTTTTGGAGGGGTTTATAAATTAACTTCTGTTGAAAGAAATGGGGAGATTATACCTAAGATAAAAATAAGTGATAATGTAGAAAAAATAACTACTCCTGGCTTCAAGCAAGTTCAGAGAATTTATGATAAAAACACAGGAAAAGCTAGAGCAGATGTTATCACAATTTTTGATGAAAATATAGATGAATCAAAACCATATGAAATTTTCCATCCCGTACATACTTGGAAAAAGATGAAACTAGAAAATTTTGAAGTAAAAAAACTTTTAATACCTATTTTTGAAAAGGGTAAACAAGTTTATGAAAGTCCTGATATTCATAATATACAAAAATTCTGTGAAGAAGAAATAGAAACTCTTTGGCCAGAAGTTACAAGATTTGACAATCCACATGAATATATAGTTGACCTTTCATATGATGTGTGGAAATTAAAAGATAAATTATTACTAGAACATAAATAATATTAAAAGCTATTAAGTTTTCTTAATAGCTTTTTTTACAAGGAGGATATATGAGAAAATTTATTGATTTACATTGTGATACACTTTTAAAAGCCTATGAAAAAAATTTAGATGATATTTATAGTATGAAAGATACTATGCTAGATATTAAAAGATTAAAAGAAAATGGTGGTATTGCAGAGTTCTTTGCAATATTTATGTTGCCTGAAAATGAAATGAAAACTGATGATAAAGTTTATTTTGAGTATTTTTATAATGTATTTCAAAATACAATTAATAATCATCCTGATGAATTTAATATTGCATTAAATTATAATGATTTAGTAGAAAATATGAAAGCTGATAAAGTAAGTGGATTCTTAACTTTTGAAGATGGCAGAATTATTGATGGAAGTTTAGATAGTTTAAAATACTATTATGATAAAGGAATTAGACTTATTTCATTAACTTGGAATAGTGCAAATTCTTTTGGCTATCCAAATTCAACAGATATTGAAGAAATGAAAAAAGGATTAACTCCTTTTGGAAAAGAAGCTATCGAGTATATGAATGAACTAGGAATAATTATAGATGTTTCTCATCTATCAGATGGTGGATTTTGGGATATTGTAAATATTTCTAAAAAGCCTTTTATTGCATCTCATTCTAACTGTAGAAAACTGGCTCCTCATCCAAGAAATCTAACTGATGATATGATAAAAGCATTATCAAATGCTGGTGGAGTTGCTGGTATTAACTTCTGCCCTATATTTTTAAATCCTAAATTAGAAGATAGTTCAAATGTTGAAATGAAAGTAAATCATATAAAACATATGATAAATAAAGGTGGTATAGAAGTAGTTGCCCTTGGCAGTGATTTTGATGGTATCAGACCTACTAATGAAATTAATGCAGTTGAAAAAATAGATTTGTTATTTGATGGATTAAATAAAGCTGGACTCTCAGATGATGATATAGATAAGATTGCAAAGGACAATGCTATAAGAATAATTAAAGATATATTATAAATACAGTTGAGAGTTAGAAAACCAGTTGACAGTGGATAGTTAACAGTTAAAGAGAAGATTGAAAGATAATACCTTTCAATCTTTTTTAGTATTCAATTCTTCCCTTAAGCCGAAGCGGTTAAATACAGTGTAGAGTTGAGAGTGGACAGTTTACAGTTTTAAAACCACTTGATTAAAATATATATTTCAAATAAATAGTAAGTTCTATTATTAAAAGTACATAGAAAATTAAACTTTTAGTTTATATCAAATTCTATTTTAATAAGTACATAGAAAATCAAAACTTTAAATATTTTTGGTAAACGATAAAATTAAAAGTAAAAAAAGCGTTTGGAGGGCTTTAAAGGCAGTTGACAGTTGAGAGTGAACAGTTTACAGTTAAAAACCACTTGATTAAAGTAATATTCAATAAAATGTAGAATTCTATTTTAGTAAGTATATAAATAATCAAACTTTCTATATTCTGGGCAAAAGGTTAAATAAAAAGTAAAAAAGCGTTTGGAGGGCTTTAAAGGCAGTTGACAGTTGAGAGTGGACAGTTTACAGTTAAAAACCACTTACTTAAATTAATATTCAATAAAATATAGAATTCTATTTTAGTAAGTATATAAATAATCAAACTTTCTATATTCTGGGCAAAA
>RRZU011798839.1_pt1 | contig 12934 bp, 10 predicted proteins | sample 2165561 | NCBI WGS metagenome assembly RRZU01 (sample SAMN10456909, study PRJNA506462) | wastewater metagenome | isolation source: wastewater sludge | place: USA: Moscow, Idaho
ATGGATTTAAAGTAGGAGTATTTGGTATTTTAGGTAAAGAAGCTCAATCAAATGCGCCAATGGCTGGAGTAAACTTTGTTGACCGAATAGAAACTGCTAAGAGAGTTACGAAAATTCTGCGTGAAGATGAAAAAGTGGATTTGATAATTGCATTATCACATTCGGGAACTTGGTCAGATCCAAAAAAATCCGAGGATGAGATATTGGCAAAAGAAGTTGGAGATATTGATTTAATTATAAGTGGGCATACACATACAAAATTGGAAACACCAATAACGGTTGGAAAGACAATAATAGCTTCTTCAGGAAGATATTCTGAAAATATTGGATTTCTTCAATTGGAAAAAGTTGATGATAGTTGGAAATTAAATGATTATATCATTGATCCATTGAGAGATGCAGTTAAGGTAAAAGATATGGACAATAGCATTAAATATTTAAAGAAAAAAGTTCAAAGCGGATATTTAGATAATTTTGAATTGGAATACAATGAAGTGCTAGGTTATACAGACTTTGATTTTACACCTGCTTCAGAAATAGGAAGAGAGCATAGAGAAGATACATTGGCAAATTTAATTTCAGATTCTTTTATATATAAGGTAAAGGAAATTGAAGGGGATAAATATGAGAGAATAACTGCGGCAATAGTGCCGGCGGGTACTATAAGAGATAGTTTTACAAAGGGAAATATAACTGTTTCAGATGTATTTAATGTAAATTCTCTTGGAATTGGTCCTGATGGAATATCAGGCTATCCATTAGTGGAAGTTTATTTAACTGGAAAAGATTTAAAAACTGCAGCAGAAGTTGATGCTTCTATAGCGCCAATTATGGATGTAGCACAATTATATATGTCGGGAGTAAACTATAGATTCAATCCCAATAGAATGATATTTAATAAATTGACTGATATGTCCATAGTTGATGATAATAGTAAAAGAGAAGAAATTAAAGATGATAAACTATATAGAGTTGTTGCAGGATTATATACAGGACAGATGTTATCAATTGTAAAAGATCAATCCTTTGGACTTATGTCAATAACTCCAAGAGATAAAGAAGGGAACCCAATAGAAGATTTTGAAAAACATATTATCTATGATGGTAAGAATGAAGTTAAAGAATGGGTTGCAGTTGCAGAATATATTAAATCCTTTGAAGAAGTAGATGGAGTTCCAAATGTGCCTGAAAGATATTCTAAGCTAGAAGGTAGAAAAGTTATAGATAATAGTAAGAAATTAACTGATATATTAAAAAATCCAAATGGAATTGTAAAGGCATTGTATGGAGTTATTTTAGTGATAATAATATTGATTATATTATTAATAAGATTTATTATTAAAAGAAAGAAAAGAAAAAAATTATATTATTAGAAAAAAATGATATAATAGAATAAGTGCTTAAAAGAGGATTATATCCTCTTTTATTTTTTTGAGAGGGAGAAATATGAGATTAAATAAATATATTAGTTCCACGGGTATATGTTCAAGAAGAGAAGCAGATAGATTAATTGAAGATGGAAAAGTAAGAGTAAATGGAAAAATTCCAAGTATAGGTTATAGAGTAGAAGAGAATGATATAGTTGAAGTAAGTGGCAGAATACTAAAAAATAAACCTAAGTTAGTCTATATAGCTTTAAATAAACCTGTAGGGATAATATCTACTACAGAGAGAAATATAAAAAATAATATAATAGATTTTGTAAACTATCCGGAAAGAATATTTCCCATTGGCAGACTTGATAAGCCATCGGAAGGGCTTATATTACTTACAAATGATGGAGATATAATAAATGAAATTTTGAGAGAAGAGAATAATCATAAGAAAGAATATATAGTAAAAGTAAATAAAAAAATAACTGATGAATTTTTAAATAATATGAGAAATGGTGTTAAAATATATAATCCTGTAAGAGATGAATATACTATTACTAAAAAAACTATAGTAGAAAAATTAAGTAATAGAAAGTTTAAAATAGTATTATCTCAAGGTTTAAATAGACAAATAAGAAGAATGTGTGCTAAACTTGGCTATGAAGTTGAAGAATTAAAGAGAATAAAGATAATGAATATTGAACTTGGAAATCTTCCAGTAGGTGAGTGGAGATATTTAAATAAAATGGAAATGGAATATATAAAAAAATTAAAAGGGAATGAGAGTTGATAATATGAGATTTAGAGAATTAGGTATAGAAGTAGAATTAGAAGAATTATTAGAAAAAAGAAGGATAACTGAACCAACACCGATACAAGAATTGACAATACCAAGAATATTAAATGGTGAAGATATTATAGGGAAAGCACAAACTGGGACGGGGAAAACTTTAGCATTTTTACTTCCAATAATGCAAAAATTAAATAACGAGGAAGAATATACTCAAGCTATTATAATAACTCCTACAAGAGAATTGGCATTACAGATAACCAATGAAGCTGAAAAATTAAAGGAATATAATGAGATAAATATATTGGCAGCTTACGGTGGACAAAACATTGAAGGACAATTAAGTAAATTAAAAAGAGGAGTACATTTAGTAATAGGAACGCCAGGAAGAATATTGGACCATGTTAATAGAGGAAGTATAGTATTAAAGAATATAAAATATTTAGTAATAGATGAAGCAGATGAAATAATAAATATGGGATTCTTTGATGATGTAGAGAGTATTATTAAAAAGACTCCAAAAGATAGACAGACATTATTATATTCTGCAACTATGCCAAAGAGAATAAAGAATATCTCTAGAAATTCAATGAGACAACCACAATGGCTTGAAGCAAAGGAAAGAGATATAAGATTAGATCAAATAGAAGAAATAGTTATAAATACTAGAGAATCAGAAAAAGTAGAAAAACTTTCAGAATATCTTAATGAGCATAAGCCATTTATGGGAATTATATTCTGTAGAACAAGAGATAGAGTTGATATGCTAACAATGGAATTAGCAAAAAGAGGACATGTTGTTGATGGACTTCATGGTGAATTATCACAACAAAAAAGAGAAAAGGTTATGAAAGATTTTAGAGATTTAAAAACACATTATTTAGTTGCAACTGATATAGCAGCAAGGGGATTAGATATAGAGGGAGTAACTCATGTATTTAACTATGATGCTGCTGACAGAGACACTGGCTATACTCATAGAATTGGAAGAACAGGACGAGCTGGTGGTGAAGGTGTAGCGGTTACTTTTATGACACCAGAGGATAGAAAGAGAAAAGAATTAAGAGAGAAGTCTAATAGAAGATATAAAAAAACGGATAAGATAAAATCTAGTAGAAGTTCTAGTAAAAATTCTAAATCTAGATTTAAGAAACCATCAAAGAAGAGATAAAAGAGAGTAAAAGCCCATTTATATAAAGATATAAATGGGCTTTATTTTATATTTAAATATTTAAATTTAATAATGAGTGATTTTAAGCTTTATATGCGTAGCATAAAGAGAAAAGGTGAAAAATAAAATAAAAGATTTTTGATTCACATGAATATGAATTTATATTTCGTAGAAAGCTGGATTTGGATATAGTTACTTTTTGTGAATTTGATTTAGATATTGGTATTAGTTTTAACTATATTTTAATTATAGAGTTTAGGATAGAAAGTGAATATGGTATTTTAATATAACTTGATAATTTTCGAGGAAGAGCGAATGGAGCTTGGAAATTCTCCATCATGCTTTCCCTCGAGCACCCACTCATTACACCCTCCAAACGCTTTTTTACTTTTCATTTAATCGTTTGCCGAGAATAAATAAAGTTTAAATTTTATTATAATTACTGAAATAGAATTTGATATTTTATTTAGTCTATCTAGATAGAAAGTATAATCATAATTACAGACTTTCTCTTATAGGTTTAAATAAAGCTATTTAATAAAATAAATTAATTTGTAAGCTAGTATGGTAAATTAAAAAGCTTCGGCTTAAAGAGGGAAAACTGTCAACTCTCAACTGCCTTTAAAAGTTCCTACGGAATTACTAAATTGACTAAAATATATATTATTATAAAAGCGAGTTTAATTTTGGAAAAAATCTAAACTCATCTTTTCAAGGGTTATTTCATAGCCAAGCCTTTCAAAGATTTCATTTGATTTTATGACCAAAACCGCACAATGCTTTTTCCATAATATATATTTTTTTAAGAGATTCTAGATAAATTGAAATACTTTAGATAGAAAATATATCCACAGTCTCAGCCTCTCACTTTTGACTTTTAACTAAGTGTTTTAATAAAATAGAAAGTTTCCTAATAGATACGGTAAATTAAAAAGCTTCGGTTAAAGGGAGAAAAAACTATCAACTGTACACTGTCAACTATCAACTGTATTTATATTAAGTTAAGGAGTCAAAGTATGAGATTATATTGAAAAAGATAATATTTATAACTATAATAGCCTTGGTATTATAAATAATATATTTTAGGAGTAATAGATATGAATTATTATTTAAAGAAAAATTGGAAGATAAGTTCTTTGGTTTGTTTATTTAAAATAAGTGAATGGGGGATGCAGACTGTAAATAATTTACTTTTAATAAAGATTTTTGCAGCTGCATTTGCACTAGACTTTAATGGTTTTTTATATTGGAATTTATTAAATATAATTACTTGGGCGGCTTATTTAACAATTGCTGTAACTGGAGATTATTTTCAAGGTAAGGCAGTTAAAAAATTAAATAACGATTTAAGACATGATTTATATTTGACCTTACTTAATAAGGATTATGTTGAGTACCATTCTCAAGATATAGGGGAATATATTTCTTGGTTTACAAATAATATAAAGCAGATAGAACTAATGACATGGTCGCCATTTTTTAATAGTGTGGGTAGAGTAGCTCAAATACTTATTAATATAATTGCTCTTGCTTTTATAGATTGGATATTATTAGTTGTTGCTATTGTAGTGGCAATAATTATGTGGATTTTCCCTAAAAACTTTGAGAAAAAGATTGAGATTATGGGAGAAGATAATGAAAGGGTACAAGGTAGATCTACTGGGCGTTTAAAAGATTTATTATCAGGGTTATATGTGCTTAAACATTTTGGTAAGGAATCTCTTTTTATTGAAAGAGGAGATATTACAAGTGATAATATGGAGAGTTCATATAGTAATTTAAATTATTACTCAAATAGATTTGGGAGATTTTTTGGACTATTGAAAGTTACATTGTCACTATTGCCAGATATAATAATTTTACTATTGGCATTTGCAGGGAGAATAGACTTATCAGTATTAGGTGGTGGAGGAAATTTGATTTCCGGTATTACCTATGGATTTGAAAATTTAGCTAGATTTAGAATAAATATAGCTTCAAGCAAAGCCTATTTTGATAAAATAAATACAGATGTTCGTGGACAATCAATTAATACAAATAAAATAAACAATTTTAAGCCTATAGAAAAATCAATTGAAATAGAAAATCTTAGCTTTAGTTATGGTGAAAAAGAAATATTAAAAGATATAAATATGAGATTTGAAAAAGGTAAAAAATATGCATTGGTTGGACAATCTGGTTCAGGAAAGACTACTTTACTTAAATTGTTATTAGGCTGGCAGGATGATTATACTGGGTATATTAAATTTGATAATAAAGACTCAAATGAATTTTCAACATCTGATATACAAAGGCAGATAAGCTATATTGAACAAGATGTTTATCTATTTAATACATCAATTATAGATAATATAACTTTAAATGAAAAATATTCTAAAGGTGAAATAGATAAGGCAATAAAAGATAGTGCACTTTCAAATGATTTAAAAAATATGCCTGATGGATTAGATACAATTGTTGGCGAAGGCGGGAAGAATCTTTCTGGAGGACAAAAGCAGAGAGTTGCCATTGCGAGAGCATTGATACATAACCATTCTATATTATTAGTAGATGAGGGAACTTCTGCCTTGGATAGGGAGAATGCAGATATTGTTGAAGAAAGCTTACTTAATAATAAGGATTTAACTCTTATTTTAATAAGCCATCATCTATCGGAGGAAAGAAAAAAGCAATTTGATAAAGTATATGAATTAGGAAGTGCATAAATAAATAATACATTTTAGGAGTATGGATATGAATTATTATTTAAAGAAAAATTGGAAGATAAGTTCATTAGTTTGTTTTTTACAAACTTGTGAATGGGGAATACAAGCAGTACATCAACTATTGTTAATGAAAACATTTGCAGCGGCAATGGCATTGGATTTCAATGCTTTTATATACTGGACTTTTATAAGTTTAGGAGTTTGGGGAGTATATTTTGGAATAGGAATAACTAGAGATTATTTTCAAGCACAGGCTATTAAAAAATTGAATAATGATTTAAGGCATGATTTATACTTGACTTTATTAAATAAGGATTATGTAGAATATCACTCTCAAGATACAGGAGAATATATTTCATTATTAACAAATAATATTAGGCAAATTGAATTATTAGCTTGGGTACCATTTTTTAATGGTGTAGGTAGAATGGCACAAATAATTTTTAGCATTGTTGCTCTAGCTTTTATAGATTGGATATTATTGTTGGCAGCAATTTTGACTGCCTTGATAATGTGGTTAGCACCAAAGTTATTTGAAAAAAAGATGGAAGATATGGGAAAGATGAATGAAAGAGTACAAAGTAAAGCGGTAAGTAGTTTAAAAGATTTACTATCAGGATTTTATGTACTTAGACTTTTTGGAAGAGAATCTCTTTTTGTTGAAGCTGGGGATAAGACCAGTAATGGAATGGAAGAGGCAAATTTTAGATTAAATTTTACTGAAAATAAAATTAGTGGAATGCTTGGATTTTTAAATGTTTCACTTCAAATATTATCAGATATAATTATTTTATTGTTAGCATTTGCAGGAAGAATACATCTATCTGTATTAGGTGGAGGTAGCAATTTAATAGCTGGAATTTCAAGTGGATTTAGTACAATATCAAGATTTAGATTATCAATTGCTGCAAGTAAGCCTTATTTTGAAAAAATAAATACTGAAGTACAAGGAGATGAACTTGAATTAAATAGTGAGAATGATTTTAAAACTATAAAAAAATCAATTGAAATAGGAAATCTTAGTTTTAGTTATAGTGAAAAAGAAATATTAAAAGATATAAATATGAGATTTGAAAAAGGTAAAAAATATGCATTGGTTGGGGAATCAGGTTCTGGAAAGACTACTTTACTTAAGCTGATACTAGGATGGCATAAGAATTATACTGGGTATATAAAATTTGACAATAAAGACTCAAAGAATTTTTCAATATCTGATATACAAAGTCAGATAAGCTATATTGAACAGGATGTTTATTTATTTAATACTTCAATTATAAATAATATAATTTTAAATGAAGAGTATTCTAAAAATGAAATAGATAGTGCAATAAAAGATAGTGCACTTTTAAATGATTTAAAAAATATGCCTGATGGATTAGATACAATTGTTGGCGAAGGCGGGAAAAATCTTTCTGGAGGACAAAAGCAGAGAGTTGCTATTGCGAGAGCATTGATACATAAGCATTCTATATTATTAGTAGACGAGGGAACTTCTGCCTTAGATAGAGAGAATGCAGATATTGTAGAGGAAAGCTTACTTAATAATAAGGATTTAACACTTATTTTAATAAGCCATCATTTATCAAAGGAAAGAAGAGAGCAGTTTGATAAAGTATATGAGTTATAGAGTGTACAAAAAAGCAAAATTAGTTTAAACAAGTTTTGCTTTTTTATATGCTGAATTGTAAATGGTTTTAAATTTAAACTCTCCACTCTCCACTCTCAACTATCCTTATATTTTGTTGAAGATAAAAATGAAATTTATTCCAAAATATAATTAAGGCGTTGGGTCAACTAAGGATAATGTATTAGCTACTAAAGAAAATAAATTTAATAAAGAATTACATAAGGTATCCGCTGTAATAATATTTTTTCCACAAAATTTATTTTTATTTCGTATACTGTTGGTAGAAAATATATCCATAGTATCAGCCTATGCTCTTATATTAAAAGTAACTATTATTAAGTAAATTTAGATGACTTATTATAAAAATCAATAAAATAAAATCACTCGCTTAAGGAAGGAAAAACTGTAAACTGTTCACTGTCAACTATCAACTGTTTTTAAGATTCCTACGGAATTACTAAATTGACTAAAATATATATTATTACAAAAGCGAGTTTAATTTTGGAAAAAATCTAAACTCATCTTTTCAAGGGCTATTTCATAGCCAAGCCTTTCAAAGATTTCATTTGATTTTAAGACCAAAATAGCACAATGCTTTTTCCATAATATATATTTATTTAAGAGATTCTAGATAAAATGTAGAAGTTCTATTATCTAGATAAGATAAGTAATTATTTAAGTATTTATATAATTGCCTATGGCTAGAGGATTAAGTGTTTTCTTTTAAAATTGTACACTGTCAACTGTTAACTCTCAACTGCTTTTAAGGTATCCGCTGTAATAATATTTTTTCCACAAAATTTATTTTTATTTCGTATACTGTTGGTAGAAAATATATCCATAGTATCAGCCTCTCGCTTTTAAGTTTTAACTGAAGTGATTTAACAAAATAAAATATTTTTTTAAAAAATATGGAAAATTAAAAAGCTTCGGCTCAAGGAAAGAAAACTGCTCACTATCAACTGTCCTCGACTCTCAACTGTCTTTACGGTTTTATAGTTTATTAAATGGGGTAATAATTTAATTAAGGGGGGATTAATTATGAAAGAACTTTTAACAGGAAATCAATCAGTTGCTAGAGGTTTTTATGAGGCAGGAGGAAGAGTAGCAACAGCATACCCAGGTTCACCAACAGTGGAAATAATTGAAACGGTAAAAGAATATGATGAAATTTATTCAGAGTTCTCAGTGAATGAAAAAGTCGCATTGGAAGTGGCTATAGGAGGAGCTTTATATGGAGCTAGATCTATGGTTGTAATGAAGCATGTTGGTGTAAATATTGCAATGGATCCATTAATGACTTTTACTCAAATGCCTATTAATGGAGGATTTTTATTGGTGTCTGGTGATGACCCAGGAATGGCTAGTTCACAGAATGAACAGGATAATAGAATTATTGGTAAATTTGCAAATATGGGGATATTATATCCAGGCAATAGTCAAGAGGCAAAAGATTTTACTAAGATAGGTTTAAAGTTATCTGAAGAATTTAATACTCCAATGCTTTTAGATATTACTTCAAGAATTTGTCATAGTAGAAGTATTGTAGAGCTTGAGGGTAGAGTAGAAAAAATACCTTCTGGATTTGAAAAGAGCCAAGAATCTTTTACAATGTTACCACCAAATACTTTTCCAGCACAATATAGAATGAAAGATAGAATACATGCATTAAGTGAATATGCTTATGATACTCCGATTAACATATTAGAGGAAGTTGAAGGATCTGATACAGTAATTATTACATCAGGTCTAATGTATGAGAATTTAAAAGAATTAGAATTGCCAGTAAGTATTTATAAGCTAGGATTAGTTTATCCATTGTCAGAAAAAAGAATTAGTGAATTAAATGAAAAGTATAAAAGAATAGTGGTATTAGAAGAAATGATGCCTTTTATAGAAAATGAAATAAAATTAATGGGAATTGATTGTGTAGGAAAAGAATATTTTTCATTTACAGGAGAATTATTTACAGAAATCATAGAAGAAGGATTATTAAAGCTGGGAATTGTAAATGATAAAAAATATGCATTAGAAGAAAAAACAGATATTATTGCAAGACCACCAATGTTCTGTGCAGGATGTCCGCATAGACCTATATTTGATATTTTAAATAAAGCAAGAGTTACAGTAGTTGGAGATATAGGTTGTTATTCAATGTCAACATTAGAAGCTTTTCCAGTAAGTAATATAATGGTAAGCATGGGTGCAACGGTTGGGATAACAAAAGGTATGAGTAAGGCTATGAGACAGGTTGAGGATGATAAACCATTGGTATCAGTAATAGGAGATGGAACATTCTATCATTCTGGTATGACTGGATTTTTAAACTTAATGCATCAAGTTGACAAAAATGATAATATGACTTTTATTATTTTAGACAATAGTATAACTGCAATGACTGGTGGACAACCAAATGCAAGTTCAGGTAAGTTAAATAAAAATGCTGATATGAATGTTGATATGATTAAATTATTAAATCAAATGGGAATAGAAAATGTTCAAAAAGTTGATCAATTTAATTATGATGAAACTAAGAGGATAATAAGAGAGGAAATTAAAAGAGAAGGTATTTCTGTTATTATCTCAACTAGACCATGTGCTCTATTATATAAAGTACAAGAAACTCCATATGAAGTAGATCCAGAAATTTGTATAGCTTGTAGAACTTGTGTAAGAACAAATTGTCCAGCTATAAAAATGAAAGAATATGAAGGAATTGGATTAAAATCTTCAATTGATCCAGATGCTTGTGTAGGTTGTAGTGTATGTGCTCAAGTTTGTCCAGTAAGTGCAATAAGTAGAATGGAGGGATAGTATGATAAATATAATAATAGCAGGTGTTGGAGGTCAAGGATTAGTACTTGCAAGTAAGATATTATCTGAAACAGCTTTTAGAGCAGGTTATGAAGTAAAAACAAATGATGTTGTTGGACTATCTCAAAGAGGTGGAAAAGTTTGGAGTTCAGTAAAATTTGGTGAAAAAGTACACTCTCCAAATGTATTACCAGGTAAAGGTGATATTATAATGGGAATGGAACCACTTGAAGCCTATAGGTCAGCACATTTATTAAAAGATAATGGAACAATAATTATAAATACTAAAGAAGTATATCCAAATCCAGCAATACTTGAAAAAAGAGAATACCCACATGAAGAAATAGAAAATTTAAAAGATAAATATAATATTATAAAGGTAGATGGACTAGAAGAAGCAAGAGAAGCAGGAAATATCAAAGCAGTAAATACTGTACTTATAGGCATGGTAGCAAAGGTACTAGGAAATATAGATATAGAAATTTGGGAAGAAGTATTAAAAGAAAATGTTCCTGAAAAAGCAATAGATGATAATTTAAAAGCATTTCATAGAGGATATGAATTAGCTTAAAAACTCCCCTAGGGGAGTTTTTTTATTGTATATATACATGAAAAATTAAATAATAAGTATTTCAAAGTATAATTATAATGGGCATATTATTATTGTAAATATTTAAAACAATTAATTTCATGAGAGAAAGCTAATGTAATCAATATGTTTAATAATTATTAACTTTATTTAAATTATAAAGGATTAAGAAAACTTTACAATAATAATGGTTTTTTATGCTTCTAAATATTGATTTTTATTTTCAGAGGAGTATAATCATTATTGCAAGAAAATAAAGTAAAAGTTTAATGTTACAGGAGGTGTTTGTGTGGAACAAGAAGTTATAAAAAAAATAATTGATATGGATAACCAAACTTCAGATATGGAATTAGCTTATAGAAGTGAAGCTGAGAGGCTAAAGAAAGAACTGCGTGATTATCTAATAGAATTAGAAAATAATACAAATGATAATGCAAAGATAAAAGGTCAAGAAGCCTATAATAAATTCATTGAAGATGCAAAAATAAAAGTAGCAGAAATTGACCATACAAATCAAGAAAAATTAGATAGTATTAGAAAGAAATATGATAAATACGAAGAAGAATTAGTTGATAAAGCTTTTCAACAATTTGTGGTAAATAATAATGGGTAGTCCTTCAAAATTTGCAGCTGTTAATACAAAGATAAATGCAATGTATTCAAAGCTTTTAAAAAACGATGAATTTGAAGTTTTGTTATATAAAGATGATCTTAAATCTATTGTTGAATTCCTTCAAGAGAAATTAGAGATTGAAGGTCTTAAAAATATGTCTATAACAGATATAGAATTTCAGTTAGAGAAATATAGATACAATAAGATTAAAAGATTAAGATCTTATTTTAAAGAAACTTATCTAGATTTCTTTGATGCTCTTTTGTTAGAATATGAAATAAATGATATTAAGATGGTATTGCATAAGTTGCAAATAGGAGAAAATATTGATTTAAAAAAAGATAATTTCTTTCAACTATCTAAGAATAAAATATTAATACCAAAAGATAATGCAACAATCTCATCCTATCTAGAGCAGATAAAATCAACAGAATATTATCGTTTATTACAGGCATATGAAAATGAAGATAAGGAAAAGATATTATTCTATATGACCATGAGTTTAGATAAGTTATATTATCAAAATATAATAAATAAATCAGCTAAACTAAATAAAAAAGATAGAGAATATGTAAAAGTATTTATTGGACGAAGAGTGGATATATTAAATATTATATGGATTTATAGAGCTATAAAAAACTATCATTTAATAAGTGGAGAAATTTTCAACTTTACAATTATGGGAACAGGTCTTTTAAAGATAGAAGATTTAAAGGAATTAGCTTATATAGATAAGATAGAGGATTTTATAGTAAAAATAAAGGAAGGACCTTATGAATTCTTAGTAGATTCTTCTCATGATATAGATTTATATATGAATCGTAGAAATAATAGATATATATATTATCTAGCATTGGGAGAATATCACAAAAGTAAATTTGATATAAGGAGTTTGTTGGCGTTTAACTATATATTTACATTTGAAACAAAGGATTTAATATCCATTTTAGAAGGAAGACGCTTTGATATATCTTCAGAAGAAATGAAACAATTTCTTATAAGAAGATTGGAAGGAAGTGATAGTTCGTGGCTGTAGAACAGTTATTTATGATGAATGTAGTAGGAAGAATAGATGATTTAAAACCAATAGTATTGGATATACTAAACTCTAAATCTGTAAACTTAGTAAATGCATTAAGACAATTAGAATCAAATCGAGATATATATGCATTAGATACTGGAAAAGTTGAACAGTTATTGGATTTAAATCATATGAGATCTTTTATACAAGATAAAAATCTATTGCATGAAG
>RRZU011826318.1_pt1 | contig 12932 bp, 17 predicted proteins | sample 2165561 | NCBI WGS metagenome assembly RRZU01 (sample SAMN10456909, study PRJNA506462) | wastewater metagenome | isolation source: wastewater sludge | place: USA: Moscow, Idaho
CCAGCGCGTAACCCTTACGCCGCTGTTTCATGGACCACTCGTTTTCGGCGTCGGAAAGGGCCTGCTCGATGGCGGTGGTCTCGTTCTTCTTGCCGGCGTTCTTGCCGACCGTAACCACGTCGCGATCTTCCTGCATCTTGCCGCCCAGCTTGCCGTGCCGAGTGACGATGACGCCGTGCTCGCCCTCTTGGCGGACTTCGCACTCCCACACCTGGACGCCGCCGCCCTTCGCGGGTTTCTGCAACTGCTCGAACTTCTTGAGTACCTTCATGCTTGCTCCTTGGGTCTCCGGGCCAACGTACGGGTCGGCGGCTCCAACGCGGTCGGCGAACGCGGCGTCCGCCACAGCTCGTCGAACTGGCTCCGCAGCTCACCGTCCTCGCACGGGCAAAGAGCTCCGTCCATGGTGATGATCTGCGGGCCTGGGTCGTTGATGTCCGGCCAATACAACAGCCGTGCTTTGTCCTGATAAATCTCCACCGCGATCGGTCGCCCGTAGGCGATCTCCGTGCCGTCGGTGCCGTGGTTGGCCAAACCGATCTGCAACGACTGTTTGCCGATCTCGATGATCCCGTCCAGCTCCTTGCCCGACTCCTCGTCGGTCAACGTGAAGCGAATCACTTGCATCTGCTCACCTCGACTTCCAGGGTGGTGACCAGTCCGGCGTCGCCAAAGCCGGGTTGTTACGACTCACGACGCCGCAGTCGTTGTTGTTGACCAGCAGCTCGGCGCCGTAGGCCGTCCGCCAGTTACGCACCCATAGTTGCAGCACCTTGTAGCTGCCCCACTGCGAACGGAAATACGCTCCGTCGCCGAACCGCACCTTAAACCCGGCCATCATGCCGTTCGGGTAGCCGCGCCGCATGAGATAGACCCGCTTGATCCAGGTCCCGTGGCGGCGAGCGTAGTCCCGCAAACCGCGGAGGTTGCGCGAGCGGGCGACAACTAAGCCGTCCCGCTCGATGACGTGATTGACCGTAGTCGAATTAACCGCCACGCGACATAGCGACCCATCGCCGCCGCCGACCAGCGTATAGGCATACATTGCCATTAGCGCCTCCGGGGCGGCGGCTGCCAGCCGCCCGGCCGCAGCACTGGGTTGGCAAGATCCACTTGGCCGTTCTCGATCCCGTCGACAAACAGCCGAGCGCCCCAGGCCCAGCGCCAGTTACGCACCCAGCCTTGCAGCACGGTGTAGCTCCCGAAACGGCAACGGAAGTACGCCCCGTCCGCGAACTTCACCCGCAAGCTGGCCTCAGCGGTGTCGTGAGGCCAGGTGCGGGCGGCGATGTGCACACGCTCGATGCGTACGTGCTTACGTGGGCCGTAACGCCGTACGCCCGCCAAGTTCTTGGACCGGCTGACAATCTTCTCACCGATGCGAATGAAGTGCGTCACGTGGTGCGGGACTTTCGCCGCGGTACGACCGGCAACTCTGCCGACAGTTGTGGAGCTTTTTCGTCCAGAACCTGTTTGATGTGTTGCAACAACACAGCTTTGTGCCAGACTCCTGGTCGTTCTCCGTCGAGCGCCGCCGCCACCAGAAAAGCGCGTTTCTCGTCGCTCGTCAACCGCACCTTCACAGAGTGCTGCGTCGATTGGGTCTTCGCTTTGGCCATCGTTTAACCTCCTTTCAAACAAAAGTTACGTCGCCTTGACCAGGCCGAGCCGTTGCAGTTTAGACAAGCACTCATCGCGTTCCCTGCATTTCTCCAAGCCCTTCCAGTTGTCGTGCTGGTTGTGGAGGAACGTCTCGATCGACTCCGGCTGATCCTGGTTGACCTTCTGGGCCAGCCGCTGGATGACCACGATGTCGAGTGCCGTGAGACGCATGGCATTGAGATCGTAGTCGAGGAACGCCTGCCAGGCGGTCGGCCAGAGCTTGCTGACGATCTCTTGGCCGATGATGTTGGCGTACGAGCGAATCTCCAGCTGCGCGTGTCCGTCCATCCGCAGGCTCAGAAAGCCCAACAGATTACGGAGATCGGTTTGCCAGTAGGCTTCGGTGTACGTCGACAACGGCAGGTCCTTGCGAGCCTGCTCCTTGGCGACGCCGAGCGACAACCGCTGCTGATAGAGCGCAAGAGCACGTTCGTGAAACTCCCGCTCCGCTTGCGAGAGAAACGCGCCCGGCGTAATTCCCGCGTCGTACCCGTCGCCCTGGAATTCCAGCGAGTTGGTCGGGGTGGCGACTCGCACGACCTCGCCGTCGTTTTCGCTCCAGCCGTCCGACCAAGTGTCGATGAAGTCGCCCGAGCTCCCCTGGCGATTCGTGGTGGCCTGCTTGCGCCACTTGTCCGCGGGCGTCTTGTCGAAGCGATCCGGCACTTCCGAGTAGCGGGTGCTGAACTCGTTGACGTTGGCCGTGCGGTGCCGAATCCATTGGCGCCAGGTGTCCATCGGACAGACGACCTTGACGGCCAGGTGCGGGAACTCGAACGGCGTACCGTGCCGATGCCGCAGCAAGAAGCGGATCAGGTTGGTGTCGTCCTTGTCGCTCTTGCCGCCCACGTTGCTCGTGGTGCGAGCCGCCTCCACGATCCGGGCGTCGGAGCCCATCGCGTCGATGAACTCCACGTAGCCTTCGGCCAGCACCGGAAAGCGGCGCCCCAGCAACTCGCCCTTGGCGGCGTGGAATTCGACCGGGTTCAGAATCTTCATTCAGGCTTCTCCTTCGTTAAGTGAGGGTGGGTTCGTGATTGACCTTACACGCCGCCAAATAGCCTCGCAGCCAATTCACGGCGGCCTTGAGCCCCTGGTAGTTCGGGGCGTTGAAATCGTACTCCGTCTCGGCGACCCGCACCGTATTGTCGGTGATCAAGGCCCGCAGATACCTCGGCTCGACGACGACTAGCGCTTCGTCCTTGCCGTCGAACTTCCCCTGATAGACATAGGCGACGAGCTGCTTGCCCCAACGGAACCGCGGCTCCTCCTTGCAGTGCTTTCGGAGCCACTTGGCTTCAAACTCCTGCGACTTCTTAATCCACTCCAGCGTTCTTGCCGGCAGCAACTCGCGGGTGCGACGAACATGCGCACGTCTCGCCAACTCTTCGTAGGCGAATTTCCAAGCTGCGGCGGCGGAATAGCCGACATAGCTGATCCCTTTTCTGTCGCCTTTTTTGGCAAATACCGCGTAGGCGTCGGAGTTGGCAAGACTTGGATCAGATACATGCTCGCACACGGCCGTCGGACACAATGCCAGCGCTTTCTTTTTCCACGAGGCGCCGGACCGCAGCACTTTAGCCGACATGCTTCACCCGGCGAATCCGCATGCTGTTCGCCACCTGGCGAGCCGGATCGACGTACTCCGGGGCCTCGTCTTCCGAGACCATCGCCTCGTCTTGGCCGACGTCGAGGATCTTGCGAAACACCTCGCGGACCTGTTTCGTCGGCGTACGCGCCGGCACCGACAGGACCACCTGAAACACGTGCGTCTTACGCTTACCCATGCGCTTCCTTTAACTAATGACGGCCACGCCGCGCCGCACCTGCAGCGACCGACAGCGACCGGTGATGACGAAACGCGGCTGCCGTTTCCGTAGGCGGCCGGAGGTCGGCACGCGGATGTCGACGTTCTTCACGATGTGGCAGACGCCGGCGTGATGAACGGTGACCCGCGGTTCGCCGGCCGCTTGCGAGGCCGGTTTGTTGTAGTGGTACCAAAACGTCTTGCTGCGGCTCATAAGCCTTCCTTCTCGGTATGACCCTGCTCCTCGCGCATCCGACGTTCCTGGCAGTCCATGCACAGGTCCTCGTTGGTCGCCGGATCGTGGAGCTTGTTCTCGCGGCACACGCGGCAGAGCCGCGTCACGTAGGTGCGGGCATGGGTCGCTAGATCGCAACGGTCCATACCCACGGCACACAGATGGCAGGGATGCGTGAAGCGGCGCGGACAGGTCCGCGTCGCCGGCGTCCGTGCTCGCAGCAGGCTTCGGTTGTATGCCAACAACGAGCCGCTTGCCGGGTGCACATGCTCGAAATCCGGGCCGTCGCGCGACAGCTGGGGAGTGATCTCCACCAACAGCCGCATGCCGACCATTTGCTTGGGATGCTGCCAAGGGTACTTGCCGCTGCGAAAGCGGCTGAACCCGAGTCGGCGGGCGACGACGGCGCAGAACTCCCGCGACCAAAACTTCTCGATCAACCGCGTGCACGGCGAACCGGCCAAGACGCGGAATTGCAGCAGCGAGCCTTTGCGACCCTTCTTCGACATCCGGGGCTTGGCGTCGATGATCTGCAGCGGCACCCACTCCGCCTTCTGCTGCCGGGACCAAGGGAGCACCGGCTGCCCGGCCTTGAGGCTCGTCAGGTTGCCGGCCAGCCGCCAAGCCATGGCGGCTAAGGCGGCTCGCGTCAACGGTTGCCCCGTCAGGGCCAGCAACGACTTCTTGAGGGCCTCCCGCTCGGCGATCGGCACACGGACGCGGAAGGCCCGCACCAGTGCGTCGAAATCGGCCCCCTCGGGTTTGGTGCCGACAAAGCAGGCGATGTCGAGGTCTTGCTCGATCGCCCGCTTAATCCGAAAGACCCGGTTGAGGTCGTAGCGGGGTTTAGAGTCGGGGGTGGTCGTCATGATAGGGCTCCAGCGGCGTGCCCGGCAGCCGCCCCGCCAAATGCGTCAGCGGCATCGTGTCGATCCACGAATCCTCTTCGATGACGGTGATGTCGTCGCCGTGCCCCAGCACGACCTGTCGCCGCCCGTCCCCTTCCAGCACGTCCACCAGGTCCCAGTCCGGCGGCAGCTCCAGGACCGGCGACGTCTCGGCGAACTTGATCACATTGCACGTGATGTTCTCGATGTCGGCGAGCTTGCCGCCGGCGTTAAGGAAGCGGCAGAGGGCCTGATACAGGAAATAATCGCGACGGACGCGAGCCTTACGGCGCCAGTCCTCGGCCGGGGAGGCGGCCGCCAGTTCCGGCTCGACGATCGCCTCCCCTTGTACGCGCTTCTCCAGGTAGATCGACGTGACGCCCGTGTTGCTTTCCAGCAACTCGGCTTTGTGCCCGTCGCGACAATCTAACAGCGGTTCATTCGGCTGACCGGTCATTGGATTAGTCGGCCCGTCCCGAGAGCTTGAGCAAGCTCCCGATCGCGGCATGCGCGGCCCCGAGCGACGCCAGATAGCTCTGGGCGCTGGCGTTGACCAACGGCTGCAGGAACTTCTGCCGCTCGCTCGCCGCAGCCTGCCCGGTTCCCGCCATGCCCCGCTCCAGCACCGCCTTGAGCGGGATCGGGGCTCCGACCGTGTTGTCCGGCGCCCGGACCATCAGCTCGGCCGGTCCGACGTCGGCGCCCTCGTAGGCGGCTTCCAGCACGTCGTGCGTCCTGAGCTGGGCCAACGCCTCGTCCAGCAACGCCTTGGCCCGTTTGATTTCCTTCTCCACGTCCACGTTCTCGGCGGTCTCAGCGGCCATTGCGACTCCTTACGGGCGGCACCGGAATGCCAACCCTAGATAGAATTCCAACTTGTTTTCCTCGGCCCGATCAAACACGTCTCCGATAGCCAGATGCAGCTCCAGCACTTGTTTCACCTTCAAGGTCTCCCGGGCCGTAGCGCCGATCTGGGCGCCGAAGGCGAACAGCAGTCGCAGATCGCGTTGTCCGGTGTAGTACCGGAACAAAGGAATCCGCACCAACTCCTCGTGCACGACCCGCGACATTTCCGGGTCTTCCGTGCTGACGAACTCCCCGGCCTGCCCCTCCACGGAGACGGCCTTGGTGTTGACGAACCAGGTATCGCCGAAGCCGGTCTTGGCGGCCGTAAAGCCGACGCCGCCGTCCTCGGGACGATCGCGCCGCCGCCGATACATCACCACCGGCTGCTGCGCGGGGACCGCCGTCAGGAACGTCCGACAGTCGACAAAGCTCACGGTCCGCATCATCGCCGCAACCTCGTAATCGGGTAGGGATGGAGAAGGGTGGAAGCCGGCATGGCTTCACAGACGGGCGTATCGGAGGGCAGCCGCGTCACGCCGACGACGAACTGATGGATGGCGGGATCGGCCGGGCGATCCTTAATCCCGAGCGGCTGCTCGTTCATACCTCGCCGCGGCGACGAGGAAGCCTTTCCCGTCTCGTCCGCGTTGATCCCTACCGTATCCGAATCCCAGCGGCTCCAGGGCAGCTGCTGCTGGTGAATCAGGGCCCCGAACAGCACGTCGCCGCCGCGATGCCGCAACTCGGGCGAGGGCCAGTCCCACTCTTTGAGCACGGCCGTCTTGGCGGCCCACCAGGCCCCCTGGGGAAACCACGTAACGGCCGGGTCGCGGGTCCGCACGACGCGCCGATTGAACCACTTCTGCCGGGCGATCCACTGCGGCTGATCGCCGCGATAGCCGGCCTGCAACCGATACGGTCGGCCGATCACGGCGTAGTCCCGCGTCAGCATCTCGTGACAAGCGGTCAGCACGCCGGAGGACTTCAAATAGCTATCATCATCGAACCACATGAAGTGCGGCGTTTGCACCTCGTAGCCCGGTTCGTACAACATCCGCCGCATCAGCGGATACTTGCAGACGTTCTGCCGATCGGTCGGCTCGAACGCCAGCACCTTAACCGGCAGCTCGGCGGCCCACTTGAGCGCCGTCTGCCGCGTAGCTTCGGAAACGGCGTTGAAGCCGAGCCGCACTTCGGCCACGTGCGACCAATCGGCCCGCTGCGCCAACGACGACAGGCAACGATCCAGCAGCGCCGGATGATCGCCGTAGGCCAATACAGCCACGGTAAACGACATAGTTCCCTCCCCGGAACGAAGACGACCCGCCCGAGCAATCCCGGGCGGGTCGGAGCAGTGTAACGGAAGTACCTACCGGGCGACAACTAGGCCCCGGAGCGTTGCATCTTCTTCTTCTTGCGCGCCTTGGCGATCGCGGCTGCGGCCTTGCCGGAGCCGCCCGGACGGGCCTTCACCTTGGCGGGGCGCGGCGGCAGATCGTCGTCGGCGAGTTCGGCGTCGTCGTCTTCGGCCGAGGCTTCGACGTCGTCGTCTTCGTCGTCGTCGTCATCTTCGACGTCGTCGTCTTCGGCGACGGGCGATTCCGTGACGTCGTCATCGTCGTCATCGTCGTCTTGGGCCGACGCCTCTTCTTCGATCTCCGCTTCGGCGTCGAGGTCGTCATCTTCTTCTTCGTCTTCGTCTTCGTCTTCGACGACCTCCTGCGACTTGCCCTTGCTCTTGTCCTTGCGTTTCCGCAGGCTGAGCACCTTCTCGCCGCGCTCCAACGCCTCGGTCAGCGAGGCCTTGAGCATGTGCAGCGAGCCTTCGGCGGCCGTGACTTCCTGCAGCGTCGCCTCGACGTCGCTGATCAGGTCGTTGCTCCAGTCCGCCGGAGCGCTTTCCTTGAGCAGACCGAACACGTCGGTCAGCACCTTCTCGCGCTCTTGGATGGTCTTCATGACCGATTGGGCCTGCTGCAGCCCGGCCCGCGGCGAGACGGGACGCAACGACTTGTTGCCCTTCCCCTTGCCGCCCTTGCCGCGGCGATTGCCCTGCTCGGTCGGGCGCAGGTTCTGCACGCGCTTGTAGAGCTCTTCCTTGGTCAACGCTTCGGCCAGCGTCGCCTTGAGCAGCTTCTGCCGCCCCTTCTCGCTGTCGATCACGGCGATCGCCAACAGATGCGTCAGGCCGAGCGAGTGCCCGTTGGTCATCCGCTGCGAAAGCAGCTTGGTGATCGCACCCTTCTCAGGCCAAGCGACGGCCAGCCGGTGGTACGAGTCGAGCGTCGAGGCGCCGACGCCCAGCGACTCGGCGACTTGCTTCACGGCCCCTTCGCCCCACTTCTTGCTGACCTTCACGCGACCGACGTGCTTGCCGATCTCCCACTTGTTGAGCACGTCGTTCTTCTCCCCCTCGGCCAGGAGCTTCGCGATAATATCGCGTTCCTTCCGCAGCTCGGGAGCCATGGAGGCCAAAGCGGCGTCCTGCTCTCGTTTCTTCATCACTCCGGTAACGGCCATACGACGGTCCCCTTCACGCTAAAGTTTTTCTTCCCTGCACAAGTTGATACGCCAGCTGCTCCAGTCGCTCTTGCGAATCGGGAGGCTGTCGCTTCGCCACGAACGTCATGGCGTTGAACAAATCCCACTCGGTCCGATTGCCGGGGCCTTGACGCCCGGTACGCGACCCTGCGATATCATCCGCGGGGGCCGAGCCCAGCAGTTGCACACGAGAGAGCACTCGCTGTGCCAATGCCCGATGTAGGCCCCATTGCTGCAAACGGCGAGTCAGCGCCGCCACGCGACGGCGAATAGCTTCCTCGCTCCCCACCAGCTCCAACGACCGGCGGCGTAAGGCGTCCAGCCGCGTACGGAGCTGCGCCGGCTCGTCGGCTCGCTCGCGAATCGCAGTCAGCTGCACGCCCAATCGTTCGGCGAATTGCGGGCCGCGGATGTGCTGCAGACGTCCGCGATCCGAGAAACCCGAAACCGCTTTGGTGTCGGCTCGTTGCCTAATGAGTAACACGGCCGTGCTGACCGAGCAATCCCCGACCTCCGAATTCCCGAAATGGAACCCGCCGAAGAACGGCTCGGGCGCGTCGCAGTCCAGGGCGAAGATCGGCGACTTGGTGCGGTATCGCACCGTCATGCGGCGGCCGAATAGCACGGCCTCGTGAAACTTGACCGGGAAGTCGCCCAACACGCGGCGGACCCGATCGTAGAACGCCGCGTTTGAAAGATAGGCGTAGCGGGTGCCTACCAGCCCGTCGATCCGCTTTTGCTGCACATCGACGATCAGCTCGTAGTCCTTGAGCTTCTGGTCGAAACGCAGCCGTAGTACGTCGTTGAGCCACCGGATCGCCATCGCGGCGTCGGTAGGCAGGCCGTCGCCCGTCACCTGGGCCCCGCCCAGATCGAACACGGCTTGTGAGAGTCCCCGACCCAGCAGGCGGCAGAGCTGCCGCAAAGCGTTGACCGAATAGCGGAACCCGCCCACCGTGCGGCCCTGGGCGTCCAGCATCACCTGCTGCACGCTGGTCACGGGCCGCCGCTGGGTGCTAAGCGCCGAGCGGCGCAGCTCGGTCAAAAAATCCTGCTCGCTATCGGCGTCCTTCGCCACCGCTGAAAAGCGGCGAGGCTTATCGGCGACGGCGAGACGGATCGGATCGGGCACGGTTACTCGTCGGGAGTCCATTGGGAAATCGTGCGAAGCAAGCTGCTGAGCGGTTCCAGGACCAGGCGCTGCACCTTCTTCGCCTTCTTGTTGCGATAGACCCAGAGCAGCTTGACGCCGCTCTGGGTTTGATCGAGCTCGCAATTGTGCAGCACCATGCCGCCCGGCAAAGCCCGCCACGGGAAGACCATACCGACCGGCTTGGTCGCCAATAGACCTTGTTCCAACGAATCGAGCAAGACGCCGTAGTCGTCCATGAAGGGCAAGCTCACGAAACTCGTGAACAGGCTCGACAGGTTGGTCTTGTCGAACAGCTTCTTGACGCGCCGAAACGCCAGGTAGACCGGAAACGTCGGAAACCGCTGCTGCAGCATCTCCAGCCGCAGCGCCGGGACGTTGTAGGTCTCCCGGCAGAGTTGCTTCAGCTCCCGCTTATAGCCCTCCAGCCCGTAGTGCTTGAGCACGAAGACCGCGATCGCCTCCTCGGCTTCGCGGTCTCGTTGCTCGCCCAGGTGCGAGCCGGAGAGCTTAGCGTTCAGCCCCGACATCAATTCGCGAAACGGATCGCTGCTCATTATTCGTCTCCGGCGTGATCCGCAGCTTGCTGCGACTCCATATCCCGGATCTTGAGCTGCTGATCGTAATCCACGCTCTTCTGGAAGACCTTCCGGGTCTTGATCCCCAGCAAGTTGCGCAGCTTCCGCTTCATCTCCTTATCCTTGTGAATACGGAGCCCGGCCTCGTGGAACGAGATCGGCTTCTTGATGGCTTTGAGCTTCTTCGAGTAGACGCAGTTGCCGGTCCCCTTACGGAGATCGCACACGGCCTTGATCGGCTCGCCCAGCTCGCCGGTCTGCATCCCCAGCAGCAGCCGCGTCGTGGCGGCATGCCACTGCCACTTCGTGATTTGACGCATCCGACCCGTCTTGGGGTCGGGAGCGTTCCACCAGTGCACGTCGACCAACATCCGCCGGCCGGTCGTGCCCAGGCTGTTCTTGTAGCACCGCATTTCGAGGGCCACGCCCTCGTACTTGGTGGTCTTGATATGGAACTTCGCGCAGCGGTTGAGCTGCAGCTCGAAGGTCTCCTGGAAGTCGATATGCACGCCGCCGGCCTTGCTCCGCTCGGGCGGACCGCCGCTGGTCGACGTCTTCTTCTTCAAGTGGTTGGTCACGACCAGGGCGAACGGCCAGCGCTGCAGCAGCGAGGGCGCCGTCTTCAAGAACGAGGTGACCTTCATGGCTTCCAACGGGTGCATCCGCTTGGCGAGGCCGTCCGTCTCGATCGCCTGCATGGACTCGGCGCTGAGCTTGCCCATGAGACTGTCGAGGATGTAGAGCATCGGGTAGACCTTGCCCGGGCCCTTTTCCTTTTTGCTGGGGCCCTTCATGTTCTTCTTCGTCTCCGCGACGAAGAATTGCATCTTGGCCTGCCAGTCTTCAAGGTTGTCGCAGGGGATATAGCCCAGCACTTCCTCGTCGTAACCGAGCACCGACATCGCGGCCTCGGGCGAGTATTTGGACTCGTTCTCGAACAAGTAGGCGCCGCCGCCCAGCTTGTGGAACCAGCGGGCGATCTCGAACGTGAGGAAGCTCTTACAGGTCCCCTCGCGACCGACGATCTGGGCGACCCGTTCACAGGGCCACACGGTATTTTGGATGATGTACTCCATCGCCAACGACGGTAGCGGCACGCCGATCACCTTGATGGCCGCCTCGGTGGCGACGCAGATGGTGGGGTCGTGGTACTTGGCCTGCGCGGCCTTCATCGTGGCGGCCAACACCCGGCTGACCGTGCCGGGAAGTTTGTCGGGAGCATAGTCCTGCCGAACCCGTTCGGCGTGACTGATCTTCTTGGGTTTCTTGGCGGGCTTCTTCTTCGGGGCCAGTGCGGCGAGCGCCACCTTGGCCGGGATCATCGGAATCACCTTCTCATTAGCCGCCGGGGCTTTCGCCGTCGGAGCTGCGGCCGTCTTGGCCGCCTTCGCCTTGTTTCGGTCAGCCATACTCGGCGGCCGCACGCGGGTAGCGGTAACAGGCATCGGGCGTCTCCATGGGATTTTCTTTGGGCAACATAAAGCAAGCCCGGCCGAAACCCGACCGGGCTTGCTTTCTCTCGTTGTAGCTAGGCGAGCTGACAGCCCGCAGAAGGACTACTTGCCCTTCTTCTTCCCGGCAGCCTTTTTGGTCGACTTGGCGGGGGCGGACTTGCTTGCGCTCTTCTTAGCGGCCATCGAATCATTCTCCTTCTTGACCGGCGGGGCGGACTTCGACGACTTGTCGGAGCTTGCCTGCTTGCCGGCCTTCGTACTGGCTCCCTTGGATTGGGCGGGAGCCTTACCCTTCTTCTCGTCGGTCTTCTTACCCGCTTTCGGGTCGCGTTGAGAAGACCGCTTCTCGGCGGCGCGGGTGGCGGCCTCCAACTCGGCCTCCTCTTCTTCGAGGTCTTCGTCGTCGGCGTCGTCTTCGTCGTCGGCGTCTTCGTCTTCTTCGACGTCTTCGTCTTCGTCGTCTTCGACGTCTTCGACGTCTTCGTCTTCGTCGTCGGCGTCTTCGTCGTCGGCGTCTTCGTCGTCGGCGTCGTCGTCTTCTTCGACGTCTTCGTCGTCGGCGTCGTCGTCTTCTTCGACGTCTTCGTCTTCTTCGACGTCTTCGTCTTCGTCTTCTTCGGCGTCGTCGTCTTCTTCGGCGTCGTCGTCTTCTTCGGCGTCGTCGTCTTCGAGATCGTCGTCTTCCTGCTCTTCGAGCTCTTCGTCGTCGTCAATCCCTTCGTCTTCGAGCTCTTCGTCCTCATCCTCGTCGTCGCGCGACTTCTTCGAGGCCTTGGCGTTGCTTCCTTTCTTCTTCATGCGATCCTTCTTCGGGGCGTCGCCGTCTTCATCTTCGTCGTCGGCGACGTCCTCGTCGGGGAGAGAGGAGCTGCGAGCGCGGCGACGAGCCGAGCCCTCGGCGACCTCGTTGTCCATATCTTCTTCGTCTTCGTCATCCTCCTCGTCCGGCACGCCGGCATTCTTGACGGAAACGGAGTTCTTGAGCACCTTGGTGACTTCGTCCGAGAAGAACGCCGGGTAGTCCGCCCAAGCGTAGTCGAACATCTTGGGGAAGTCGGCGAAGGCCTGCGCGATGAAGATGCACAGCTCCTCGTGGCTCGGGATACGGATCACGTCGTCCCACCACTTGATCCGCGCCTGGAAGCGGGCCACGTCTTCGATCGCGGCGTTGTAGACGGTCCCGGCCGTCTCGTACTTCCGCGTGATCTTCACTTCGTAGCGCGAGATCACGTCGCCCTTATCTTCGCCCTTCCGCTTGGTGCCGGCCTTCCAGCTGCCTTCCTTCTTGGCGCCCTTGGCCGGAGCGTCGCCCGCGGCGTTCTCCGGATTGTAGAACGTCAGGAAACGGCCGTTCTTCCAGTTGGTCGGGTCGCCGTACTGGAACATGTTCGCGAAGTCGTTTTCCGCTCCCTCGAACTTCGGATTGAGCTTGTCCAACTTCTCGGCCAACACCTTGCCGGCGCTGACCGGCAACTGCATGACCAGCGGCAGGTCGTCGGCCCCGGCGCCGCGGGGCGGGCCGTCGTTGACGTAAATCTTCTTGCCGCGAGCGAAGCAGAGTCCCTGCATCACGTACATGGACGTCGGCCACTTGATCGCCGCTTCCTTGCTCATGCCCGGCACCAGCGGGTTCCAGCGGCCCTTGCCGGCGCCCGATTTCTTGACGCCGTTGATGATGTTGTTGGCGAACACGACGTACGGGTTGGAGTTCCGCTCGTAGGTCATATCGGCCGGATCGTAGAGCACGAACGTCTTCTTGCTCTTGGTACCGA
>RRZU013543975.1_pt1 | contig 12930 bp, 11 predicted proteins | sample 2165561 | NCBI WGS metagenome assembly RRZU01 (sample SAMN10456909, study PRJNA506462) | wastewater metagenome | isolation source: wastewater sludge | place: USA: Moscow, Idaho
CAACTTAAAATGCTTGCTGCCGACGACAAAATATACATGACTGATGTGGCGGATACGGCGCAAGTGTTCAGGCTAATACAATCAATCCCTTCGCCTAAAGCCGAACCGTTCAAGTTATGGTTAGCACAAATTGCCAACGAACGATTAGACGAAACACTTGATCCCGAATTGACAATAGATAGAGCCATGGAACAGTACATGCGACTGGGTTATTCGGAAAGCTGGATTAATCAACGACTAAAAAGCATAGAGATCCGCAAAGAGTTGACCGATGAATGGAAAAAACGTGGAGTTGAGGAAGGCATTCAATTTGCAACTTTGACCGACATAATTACCGAAACGTGGGCTGGCAAAACGACAAAAGCATACAAGCAACACAAAGGTATCAAAAAGGAAAATTTACGAGACAATATGACCAATACTGAACTGATTCTCAATATGCTTGCAGAAGCATCTACAAAGGACATATCTCAAGTGGTAATGCCAAACACGTTTGATGAGAATAAAAAAGTAGCTATCAAAGGTGGAAATGTAGCTAAAGTGGCTCGTAAGGAACTTGAAGCAAATACAGGAAAAGAAGTGGTTTCATCATTAAATGCCAAGTCACTACATAAATTAAATAATGGTGATCAGGAATTAGAACTCGAATAAAACTTGTTGAAATTCATCAAATCTTTATCTACAAACTATGACCCTCACCCTTCATTCCCAAACATATACTTTTGCTCAACTACCAGCATTGATAGCTGAAAAGAGAAGATTGCAACTGCCCGAATGGGAAGAGGCGCTGTTTGTATTCCTCGAAAATTGGTTGGACGAAAGCGACACCATTCAGGCACAAACTTCCGGATCGACCGGAGTGCCTAAAAAGTTAGAACTTAAAAAAGAGCAAATGAAGGCTTCTGCCAAATTGACAAATCAATTCTTTGATTTGCAAAAAGAGGATACCGTTTTACTTTGCTTATCGACCAATTATATTGCCGGAAAAATGATGATCGTGCGGGCATTGGTGGGTCAGCTGCATTTAATTGCAATAGAGCCTGCATCCTACCCAACTATCAATAAGCCAGTTAAGCTTGCGGCCATGGTGCCTATGCAAGTGGAAACGTTACTAAGTTCAACAGAAGGATTGGAAGTAATGAGCTACATCGACAAACTGATCATTGGTGGAAGTGCTACCTCGGCATTATTGGAAACCAAACTTCAAAACGTTTCAACAAACTGCTATGCAACTTATGGCATGACTGAAACCGTTTCGCACATTGCACTTCGAAAGATAAATGGATCAGATTCTTCGGACGAATATCGGGCGTTGGAAGGTGTTTGGTTTGAACAGGACGAACGTGATTGTTTGGTGATTCACGCTCCTCATTTACAAGCTGAACCTTTTATTACCAACGACATTGTGATATTAAAAAACTCAATGTGCTTTGAATGGATAGGTCGATTTGACAATGTCATCAATTCCGGTGGAGTCAAACTATTTCCGGAAACGATAGAAAAGAAAATATCATCGTTCATTGCTCAACGGTTTTACATTACAAGCAGAAAAGACGAGAAGCTAGGGGAGAAAGTGGTACTCATTATTGAAAGTGAGCCATTTACTGAACTAAAAAAACAGCAGTTAGATGTTCAATTAAATAGTAACCTGGGAAAATTTGAGAAGCCACGCGAAATCATTTTCAAGCCGCGGTTTGAGGAGACCAGCACAGGTAAAGTGAAAAGAGAAAGAACCCCAAACCCCTAAAGGGGCTAGATTTGAGTACTCCCTACAATTGTAATAAGGATATCTTAACTACGCAAGATTAACTTCAACGAATTTAGAGGGTAACTGCCAATAGCCCCATTGTATTCTTTTCGCTTTCAGCAATCGCTTTCAATACCTCCGATGCTTCTTGTATATACCTAAACTCATTTGTTTCTGCAGCTTGAAGAAACAAATCTGAGACCTGATTCCACGCCTTAGCTATTTTAACCCAGATTACGCATTAGAGAATTTGAATGGAAAATCGAACACATTTGAATAGTTCCACAATCCGGAGAACCATGCTCGTCTTTTTTTATTCAAAGCAATTTTCAGAACGAGTTTATCATTGACTTTTTCAAAATAGGCTCCAATAGCAAATGTTCTATATCTAAGTGTAGATAAAGTCTTTTGTATTTTTTCTTGTAGCACAAACATCCTGAATAATGACATCAGATTATAGGCTATCATTGCAAAAATCAATGCTGCTTCAGTTGCAAAAAAGTCTTTTAGATTGAAGCTGTCGAAACCAAAATCATATTTTAACTCCTTGATTCTATTCTCGGCATCGCCTCTGCCTCTGTAAAGTCTCCAGATCTCTGCTGCCGGAAGTTTCATGTTGGTTACATAAGCTGAATAACGATAGTTTCGGCAAATCTCCTCTTCCTCAAAAAGTCTTAGTTGCTTGCCAGGTGCTTTGGGTCTGTCTTTTATCTTTTGGCGAACAATAACAATTCTACGTGGCTTTTCCCACGATTCACTTTGGTACATCTGTTCGCAGATTTCGATTCCCGTATCCAGCACAATCCAGTTATTGCTTTGTTGTATTGCCCGCTGAATAGGATGAGTAAACTTTACCGCTACAATATAATCCATTGCTTTCTGCTCCATATAATCCAATATATTGGTTTGATAGAAACCACTGTCCAAACGGATTAATCCAATAGTTTTGTTTTTCAACTTTGATAATGTATCCTCTAAAAAAGCAAGGAAATTGTTTGATGATGAGCAATCTCCACTTCGTAGCCACATGTTGGCCACCAATTTTACGTCAGCTATAAATGCAATAAGTGGATGATGGCTAGCCCTGCCTTTTTTGCTAGGATTATAGCCTTTCTTTGCTCCTTCTTGCTCGCCGTAGCGAGTCATTACAGAGGAATCAATATCTAAAACAAAATTATCAAACTTGACATTATCGAAAATCCATGAATAAAAATAATCGCTTACCTTTTGATTGGTACTTTGGGTGAACTTTGAGAAAAAACGTTTGTATGTATCTTGCCCGGGGTATTATTCCAGTCAAAAATCTTTCCCAATGCTGCATCGTGACGAGTGACTTCGGTATGCAAAAATCGGTTGGCACCACACCAAATACTGGTAATAAAACCCTCAATGATGGTAGAAGTCTTATACCCACGATTTGACCCAGAAACAGGTAAATCAGGATTCTGCTCTATCAGTTCCCTAAAGCCTGTTTTTTGCAACATTTGCTTCAGAAAAACCATTCCGCCCCAAGGCGTAATCTCTTTACTGGTGTACGATATATCAAAGTTCATAGGCTCGAATTGTCTATTGCTACGCATTAGGATTTAGCGCATAAAAATAATGATTTTTTTTCTATTGCGGAATCTGGGATAAAGCTGCACTTATCCTAATTCAGTCGCCACAATATTGAAATTTCAGTTCTAACAAAGCTTGTAGTTGTCACCATAACAAATAAAAAAGTCTCAAACGAATTTGAGACTTTTAAAAATAGATAGTATTTATTCTACAACTTATTTCATGAACATAGCACTGATTGTCGCAATTCAATAGATACAAAAAAAGCCCCGAATAAAAAATTCGAGGCTTTTTGAATAGAATAAATTTAGATTACTTTTTTGCAGCATCTTTGCAACATGCTTTTTTGTCTTCGGCTTTTTTAGCACCTTCTTTGCAACATGCTTTTTTGTCTTTAGCTTCGCCTTTGCAGCAAGCTTTAGTTTCTGTTTTTGCTTTTGCTTTTGCAGGAGTAGTTTGAGCAGATACAGAAGCAAATGATACGAAAATCGCAACCAGCGATAGAACAAGGACTTTTTTCATTTTTGTTTAATTTTAAAAAATTGTTTGAAACGTTTGATAATTTTAAAAATTGAATAGCAAACATGTTGTATAATATTACCACCCGTATCATGAACGAGTAGCTCAAAGGATTTGTTTATTCTGTAAAACTTAAAAAAATGTAATTCCCCTTAAGCAAAACAGTTTTCGTTCTTATCCTTAATTTGCTATGTAAAGATAGATTGTTTTCCAATATTCAATATACAATTCAAAGAAAATTGATTTTTTTTAATGGTTTACTCATTCAATTGAAGATTTTTTTAGATTATGGTCGTCAGATTCTTTATGTTCTGGAGCGAACATAATAATCATCATACCTAATAAAGCTATAGCACACCAATAAGATCATATCTGTCCGGAACGATTCCATTTACCTTCCATCCCCAAAGAATAGCCATTGCAATAAATATTCCATCTTTGCCTCGCGTAGCCAAAGCCAAACAAGATAGCCCCCTCCTATTTCGAAAAGACCGGCCAGAATAAATATGCCTACTGATACTATTATTCTCATAGAATGATTCAGTATTAATTTATAACCTACCCTCGTGATTCGCTAACAACTCATTTCACCGGCATTTTTCTTTGCCGAAAGCAAATTGTAAGCTCCTTTTATAATAAGTTTTGCATCTCTATAGTTGAATCCTTCCGGCAATACAATTTCGGTAAACCCATCGGCTTCAACTCCCTTCTGAATTTGAATCATCCGATATTCAGTCATATTTTTTCCGTTTTCTACTTTATTTTTATCATGTACAAAAATATAATCTTTATCGTCTATGCTGACAGTAGTTTCGGAAGGTACTGAACTTACCTGATTGCTTTTTGCTTGTATAACAGCATTTACATACATTCCCGGCAGCATGTTTTTACAGTGACCCACCACGTTTGCATACACTTTGTACGTTTTATCGTTATTTATCGACTTAGCAGTTTGGTAGATAACGGCATCGTGTTGTTCGGTTTCATTATTGATGTAAAAACGAATTTTTTCACCGTTTGCAACCTTATCAGCATCTTTTTCGAACAAGGTAAGTTCGAGAAACAGTTTATCGCTGTTTACAATTTCGAACAACACATCTGACGAAGATACCGATTTCCCGATGCTCACATTTACTGCTTTTACATAACCCGAAATAGGCGATACCAATGTTACCGAACGACTAATTTTATCTTCGGTAAGCCTTGCCGGATTAATTCCGATTAATTCAAGTTTTTTTTTTAATTCACTTACCAATGATTTCAAATTTTTGTACTCTGTCGTTACCTGTTGAAGGTTTTTTTGAGAATAAACATCGTCCTTGTACAGTTCTTTGTGCCGTTTATATTCGGCTTCGGCATACTCCAGTTTATTTTTTGCCTCCAGGTAGTTTTGTTGAATATCAATAAATTCCGAGTTTTCGAGTATGGCCAGCGTTTGTCCTTTACGAACGGAATTACCCGGCATAAGGTTTGTACTTTTCACAAATCCTCCCATTGGCATGCTAACAGTTGCCAGGTTTTGTGGTGCAACCGATACCGTGCCGCTCACTTTTAAGGTTCCACTCATCGATCGCAACTCTATTTTCCCTGTTTCTATATTGGCGAGTTTTATCTGGTCTTCACGCAGTTCCACTATATCTTCCGGCAAAACCTCTTCTTCACCTTCTTCTTTTGTAGCCTTACCACATGATACAAAAGCTACAGCCAACGCTGATATTAAAATGATTGATTTAAAATTATATCTTGTCATAATGTTATTCCTTTTAAAATATTTTTCCTGTAATAAATTCTATTGAAATGATAGTTTGATTGTAGTCATTCACAGCATCAAGATAATTTTGTTTTATTGCTAATGCCCTACTTAAGCTTTGGATATAATCCAGATAATCAATAGCTCCTACCTTATAGCTTTTGCTTGCCTGATGGATAATTAAATCTGCTTCGGGTACCGCTTGTTTTTCGTAATAACTCAAACTGTTGTTGTACTTTGCATATTCGCCCAGCAAGGAGGTATATTGACCCGAAAGCGATTTCGAGTAATTCTCTGCACTAAATTGGCTCACTTTTTCTTTTAATCTGGCTGCTTTAATTTTGGCTGCTCCGCTTCCAAACCACAATGGCACAGCAATACCTGCCTGAATACCGGTAAAACGGTCGCCTCCACCAAAAGTGCGCGGCATACCGTTTACAGTCTGCTCACCACGTATGGTCTGACTGAAATAGCCTATGCTCAAGTCGGGCAATAATTTACTTTTTTCCAGTTTTGTTTCAATGCGCGATAATTCAATTTGTTGCTGCGCTAAGCCCAACTGAGGATTTGTCAAAATTACAGCACTGTTCGCATCGGGCAAAAAATCTGCACGCTGTAACACCGTATCTACAGGCAATACCGATTCATCCGAGTTTAAAAGCACTTGCAACTTTTGATTAAAAATCAGAATATCAGCATTCACTTGTTGCAATTGGTTTCGCACTTCCATGCTTTGCGAACGAGCCGTAATCATCTCCAACTGATTGGTTTCACCGGTTTTCAAACGCAATTCGGCTGCGCGCTGAAAACCGGTATACAAACTATCCTGCCACACGAATAATTTTTGCTTTGAATGTAAATATGCTAACTGCCAATAAACCTGTTTCACTTGCGTAGCAATTTCAAGCTGAGCTGTTTTCAATTCCCACTCGCTGCTTTTTACATTCGCACCGGCCAGTTTATGCTGATTGGCATACACTGTTGGGAAAGCAAACGACTGCGAAACTGTAAAACTGTTATCCTTTGAATAGGAATTAAACTGTCCGAATTGCCCATCAATGCTTGTTTTTGGAATATCCCAGGCAGCTCCTTTCAACATTTTCTGAACATCAACAGAATAAGCCGTCGAACGAACCGACAAGTTACTGTCTAGTGCCATTTGAATAGCTTGCTTTAAATTTAGTTTTCTCGTTGATTGTGCATGAGCAGTTGTTGATCCCAGGAATAAAAGAACGAGTAAAGCTGTAATTCCCGATTTACGTTTAAATATTTTCTTGAAACGATCGGAAGAAAAGAAAATATAAAAAACAGGCAATACAATCAACGTAAGTAGTGTAGCAGATAGCAATCCACCAATAACTACTGTTGCCAATGGCTTTTGAACCTCAGCTCCGGCCGAAGTGGACAACGCCATTGGCAAAAAGCCAAGCGAAGCCACGGCAGCCGTAATAATCACCGGCCGTAAACGCGTGTGTAATCCTTTTAACACCCGCTCTGTAATATCAGCGATTCCTTCTTTCTCGAGTCGGTTGAACTCGGCAATAAGCACAATTCCATTGAGTACTGCAATACCAAATAATGCGATAAAACCAACTCCTGCCGAAATAGAAAAATTCATGTCCCGTAACCAGAGTGCAAAGATGCCACCAATAAGCGACATGGGTACAGCCGTGTAAATCAGCAAGGCTTGTTTTACGGAATGAAACGTAAAAAACAACAGCACAAATATGAGCAGTAATGCCACCGGCACAGCAATAGCCAGACGAGCTTTGGCTGCCTGAAGGTTTTCGAACTGGCCGCCATACTTCACAAAATAACCTGTTGGCAATTGCACTTTTGCATCTATTTGCTTCGTAACGTCCGCTATAACGCTCTGTATATCTCGATTACGAACATTGAACCCTATAGTTATTCGTCGTTTAGTATCTTCGCGCGATACCTGTGCAGGGCCGGATTTAATCGCTACGCTGGCTATTTGCTCCATAGGAATCTGTCCACCGCTGGGCAAAGCAACCGATAGATTTTTTACATCATCGATATTTTGACGGTAATCTTTATCCAATCGAACCACCATTCCAAAGCGTTTTTCCTCGTCAAAAACAACACCGGCCTCACTTCCGGCAAAAGCTGTGCGTAACACACGGTTCACTTCCTCAACAGAAAGTCCGTATTGTGCCAACCGATCGCGGTTATATTCGACCTGAATCTGAGCCAGTCCAGTCACTTTCTCCACGTTTATGTCTTCAACACCTTTCACTTTTTGAATAATTTTCTCCACTTGCGAAGCTTTATCTGCAAGTGTATTCAGGTCATCACCAAATATTTTTACAGCAATATCCTGCTTCGACCCCGAAAGTAATTCATTAGTTCGCATCTGAATCGGTTGTTGAAACTCAAATTTAACGCCCGCCAATGGAATCAATGCTTCTTCCATTTTTGCCACCAGTTCTTCGCGGCTATCAGCCGAAGTCCATTCACTTTTATCTTTTAGCGTAATAATATAATCGCCGGTTTCCATGGGCGTAGGGTCGGTAGGTATCTCACCTGCACCAATTTTACAAACTGCATGCTTTATTTCCGGAAACTCAGCGAGCAATATTTTATTGGCTTTCTGCACCATTTCAACAGTATTGGAAAGCGACCCACCTTGCAATGTTATTACCGATGCCGCAAGATCACCTTCCTCAAGTTGTGGAATAAACTCTCCTCCCAGACGGGCAAATACTCCCAAACTAATCAGAAATAGCACTATTGCCGAAACTGAAATCAACAGTTTACGTCTGAGGGCAAAATGAATAACCGGCTGAAAACCTTTATGAAAAAAGTCCATCAGTTTATCGGAAAAATTTGGCTTGTGTTCAGTATTTTTACTCAGAAACAAAGCCGAAGCCATTGGAACATAGGTTAGCGAAAGAATAAATGCACCTAAAATGGCAAATGTCACTACCTGCGCCATTGGCACAAACATTTTACCTTCAATTCCAACTAAGAATAAAATTGGCATATAAACGACAAGAATAATAATTTCGCCAAATGTGGCAGCCGTTCTTATTCGGCTGGAAGCCTGATAAACCTCCTCGTCCATTTGTTGCTGCGAAAGGCGCGCAATGCCCTGATGATGACTTTTACTCATCGATATTCGATGCACCACACTTTCAACAATGATGACCGCCCCATCCACTATCAGTCCAAAGTCAATAGCACCGAGGCTCATTAAGTTACCCGTTACCCCAAAAAAGTTCATCATGGATATGGCAAAAAGCATGGAAAGCGGAATCACCGATGCCACAATTAACCCGGCTCTGAAATTGCCTAAAAATAAAATTAGAATGAAAATCACTATTAAAGCTCCTTCAATCAGATTTCGCGAGACCGTACCAATGGCACGTCCAACCAAATCGGAACGATTCAAAAACGGCTCAATTTTCACTCCCTGAGGTAAAGATTTCTGAATAGTACGAATGCGGGTTTCAACATTTTTTGTTACCTCATTGGCATTTGCCCCTTTCAGCATCATCACCACACCACCCACAGCTTCAGCTGTGTCCACAACAAATGCTCCGTACCGAATAGCACTGCCGTACTGAACGGTTGCCACATCCCTGATCAGAACAGGAATACCCGAAGTGTTACTTTTTACAACAATTTTTTCGATATCCTCCAATGATTTCACCAACCCAATGCCACGAATAAAATAAGCAGTCGGTTTCTTATCAATGTAGGCACTACCGGTATTTTCGTTATTTTTTTCGAGAGCGCTAAAAATATCATTGAGGGTCAGATTCATCCCCCTGAGTCGTTCAGGGTTCACGGCAATTTCGTATTGTTTTACAAAACCACCGTAGCTATTAATATCGGCTACACCGGCAGTCCCCAACATCTCGCGGCGTACTACCCAATCCTGAATAGTGCGCAATTCCATGGGATTATATTTATGCTCAAACCCTTTGTCTATTGCAAGACGGTATTGATATATTTCACCCAATCCGGTTGAAATGGGAGCTAAATCAATTTTAGCAATCCCTGGCGGAATCATATCCTCGGCCTCTTTGAGTCGTTCGTTAATTTGCTGTCTGGCCCAATACACATCTACATTGTCTTTAAATACAACGGTGATGACCGATAAACCCAATCGAGAAATGGAGCGAAGTTCAATAATGTTTGGAATGTTGGCTACAGCTACCTCTATGGGGGCGCTTATTGAGCTTTCCACTTCCTGCACCGCCAACGAAGGAGCAAGCGCAATAACCTGAACCTGATTGTTGGTTATGTCGGGCGTGGCATCAATAGGCAACTGAGTGAGCGAATACGTCCCCCAGCCTATAAGTGCAATAACAAATAAGCCAATAATAAACTTATTTTTGATGGAGAAATGAATGATACGTTCTATCATAAAATATAAATAATAAAAGTAATTTGGTTGAATAGTATGCAACAAAAACGTGCAAACAAAAAAACTTTGCTTGCAAAACATATTTCAAAACAAATAATCAAATCAGCAGAACTGCGTGAAGTGTAATTATCTCTCTTCCAGAAGAAAAGAAACAATAATCAGGAGGAGGGGAAACACTGAGTGTGGGAAATAATGACCTTAGGGTCAAATTATTTTGAAATGTGTAGAACAAATCGACACTGTTAATTGTATTATCTACAGTAGATGATTTTGTAACCACAGAAGGAGTATCAATATACAGTCTTAATAGATGACAACTTTCGGGCTGATGCTCTATATTCGAGCAAGCTATATCGTTACCTTGATGATTGTTTTTTAAGTTTGATGAATGGTCATGTACATCTTCACACGACCCATGAGCTAAAGCCTCGATTCCGACATCGGCACAAGAATTGCAACAATACTTTATCACATTGAAACCAGTTCCGGCCAACAGAAAGTAAGTTGCAAATAAAATCGTAACAATATATAAGATTCCCTTTTTCAGCATATTTTTTACAAAGATACGAGAATTATAAATAATCCGATTTTTTTTTGCAAATTTTTTAGATATATATCTGTTTATATTGTAAATTTGTTCCGTAAATAAAATAAAGTATTTGATTATGAAAAAGCAAACTATTCTACTATCATTAAGCATTTTAGCCTCATCAATGTTTTTCTCCTGCAAACAAAATACAGTAAAAACGGAAGAAAAAGATTATACAAGAAAATGCTTTTTAACCTCCGACACCACTAAAGGAGCCTTAAATGTGGATATTCACGTTGAAATTCCCGTTGCATTTGCCGATAAAAAGGTTCTGGATTCCATTCGCGCAACGATTATTTCAAATTTATTTGGCGACGATTTTATTGCACACCCCAACGATTCCCTTGTTTTATTATTTACAAATAGTTTGCAAGCAGATTACAGAGATAATAATGCCCCTCTGGTAAATTCATTAGATAGTGCCAGTAAGTATTCATTCAACAATGAACACACAGTTGAAGGATTTAGTTTATTGAGCGACAAAAAGATATACTCATATGGGATTGACAGATATGTATTTATGGGTGGTGCTCATGGATTAAGCAATCGTAATTATTTCAATTTCGATTTAAAAACAGGAAAGCTCATCACTGAAAAAGAGCTGTATGTTGCCAACTACCAAACAGCATTGTCCGAACTGATCAAAACACGCATCATCGAGGAAAGCAAGGAAGCAAAAGGAAAAGATGCCGATCCGATTATGAATCTGGAAGACACCGATTTTTGGACTGATGCGATTAAACCCAATGGCAACTTTTATATTACCGACGAAAGCATTAATTATGTGTTCAATCCTTACGAAATAGCGCCTTACTATATGGGACAAACTGAGGTAACTATTCCTTTCGCTAGGATTAGAAATATTTTAAAACCAAACAGTATTGTTCAATATTTAGTTGACAAACAATTAAACAGCAACAAATAAACACACTAATACTTCACTATTCGCAAAGGTCAATAAAACATATGAGCACACTCATCGAACTATTAAAAACCCGCAGAAGCATCCGCAAGTACTTACCACAAGCCATAGAGCCTGAAAAAATCAAACAGATTGTTTCAGCAGCTTTAATGTCCCCGGCTTCAAAACGAAGTAATCCATGGGAATTTATCGTAGTTCAAGATGCCGCTATATTGGCCGAATTAGCTGATAGCCGGCCGCACGGTTCGCAATTACTGGCCAATGCTCCACTAGGTATTGTTGTCATTGCCGACACTACCAAGAGTGACGTTTGGATTGAAGATGCATCGATTGCTGCCATCATCATACAACTTCAGGCACACGATTTAGGACTGGGGAGTTGCTGGGTACAAGTCTACAAACGCGATAAAGACGAAAGTACAACTACCGAGGCGTATGTGCGTCAACTGTTAGGTATCCCATCGCATTATGCTGTACTTAATGTTGTTTCTATTGGCTATCCAAACGAAGAACGCAAAGCATTTGACATGGAAAAATTGGCGTTTGATAAGGTTCACTCAGAAAAATTTTAAATTTACGGTTCTCAAATCGGGATATAATTAGTAATTAGCAATTCCAAAAACTAATTATGTGTTATTTATCAATAATTCTATCTATTTTTGTATCAACTTAAATTTGTAAATTCATACCACTTACTACCAACAACTTTCTATCCATCTACCTACTATAAAAATATGGCTTCAAAAAAAAGTGATAATCGTTTAGCATGGGGAGTAACCCTTTTGGTGTTTGGCTGTTTGTTTCTCATTCGCCAACTTCACATCATACCGGCTGAATTAGCAAATATCGTCTTCGATTTTAAAAACTACCCTTTAATTATCGGCATAATATTTTTACTCTGCCACTCCAATAAAAATATCGGATTTGTATTGATTACAGTCGGACTACTGTTTCGCCTGTCTGACATAATCCACTGGACAAAGGACATTTCTGATTTTATCTGGCCTATTCTGCTAATTACTGCAGGAGCACTTTTGGTTTTTAGAAAGAAATAAAGGTCATAATCTCATTGCGATTTTAACTCTAGACAACTATATTTTATGAAAGCAGTAATTATTGGTTCAGGTAATGTGGCCACACATTTGGCGTTGGCATTTCAGAAAAAAGGAATTATCATAAGTCAGGTTTACAGCCGAACTTCGGCCAATGCTGAGCTTTTAGCCCAAAAACTCAACACTTCTTTCACTACTCACACATCGGGTATTGATAGAAATGCCGACATCTATATTTACGCTCTGAAAGATAGTTCGTTTCTAAACCTTCTAAAAAGATTTGATCTTCCGAAAGCCATTCACGTACACACTTCGGGCAGCATCCCCATGAAAGATTTTTATGGATATACCGAAAGATATGGCGTTTTTTACCCACTACAAACTTTTTCCATAAATAAAGA
>RRZU011786841.1_pt1 | contig 12926 bp, 13 predicted proteins | sample 2165561 | NCBI WGS metagenome assembly RRZU01 (sample SAMN10456909, study PRJNA506462) | wastewater metagenome | isolation source: wastewater sludge | place: USA: Moscow, Idaho
ACTGGCAACATCACTCATCAGTGCCACATACGCCCCCATGATGTCGGCTGGGGTTTTTAGGGTCATTGGGTCTTCCCCGGGGAAGGCATGGGCGCGCATATTGGTGCGAGTTGCCCCTGGGTTGATGACGTTAAAGCGTAGAGCGGTGTGGTTTTTGGTTTCTTGGGTAAAGATATCGCTCATGCCTTCTATGCCTTGCTTGGACAGAGCATACGCTCCCCAAAAGGCACGGGGCTTTGCTCCCACACTGCTGGACGTAAATACCACAGAGCCACTTTGGGCTGACTGTAGCAAGGGAAACAGCGATTGGGTCAGCATAAATACAGACGTAAGATTGATGCGCATGACTTCATCAAAGGTAATGGGGTCATACATCTCAAGCGGTGTCAATGCTCCTAGAATACCGGCGTTATGCAGTACACCATCGAGATGCCCAAATTCCTTTTCTATCAAGGTAGCAAGCTCATTCATTTGGGCAAATGTCGCCTTACCCAAATCCATAGGAAGTATTGCAGGTGTGGCAAGCCCTTGGGCTTCAATCTCATCATAGACAGCTTCTAGCTTGCTTTGGGTTTTGCCAAGCAGTAGCACGGTTGCCCCACACTTAGCATAAGTTAAGGCGGCGACTTTGCCAATGCCATCGCCCGCCCCTGTCACTAGGATAATTTTATCCTTTAGGCAATCGGGCGTGGGGGTAAACTTTCGGATTTGGTCGTGGGTTAGCATGGGTTTCTCTTTTTTAAATTTATAAACTGTCTAAAATAAATTGGCAAAGCTCGGCGGGTGTATCCACAATCTTATCCGCCCCCCACGCCATCAAATCCTTATCTTCTGGCGGAATATAACCAAAACCTGCAATCACGGTCGCCATGCCCGCACGCTTGCCTGCTTCAATATCACGCACATGGTCGCCAATGTATAGGGCGTTTTTGGGCTTGACGTTTAAGGTGTCGCACGCCATCAAAAGTCCTTCGGGGTCGGGCTTGGTGATAGCGACATCTTCAGGGCAAACGAGCACGCTACAGCGAGTATCAAGGGCAAGTTTGGCAAGTAGTTCTTCTGCCAAGTATCTGGGCTTATTGGTAACAATGCCCCACGCCACGCCACGCTGTTCAAGCTCAAGCAATAAGGTATCAAGCCCATCAAATAGGCGGCTATCCACACAGATGTCGGCTTGATATAAGTCTAAAAATTCTTGGCGATAGGCAAGTAGCCTTGGGTCATCGTCCATGGTCTGACTGACTTCATCACCAAACATCAAACGCACCATCGCCCTAGCCCCTGCGGACACTTGGCTACGAATGGCGGTATCGGTTGGGGTAGCGTGGTTGTAGCGTTCACACATCGCCTTGATGATACGAATAAAATCAGGGGCGGTGTCAATTAAAGTGCCGTCTAGGTCAAAGAGTATGGCTTTTTTGGTCATTATTTATCCTTAATTTGCCACTTTTTTAAACGCCATCATATAATTGACATCGACATTTTTATTAGACAGCCAGTAGCGTTTTGTTAAGGGGTTATAATGCAGTCCCGTAATGTCTTGACGGTGAAAACCCGCCCGCAGTGCTATGGTGTCAAGCTCGGCAGGCGTGATAAATTTATGATAATCGTGCGTGCCTTTGTCCAGCATTCCCAGCACATATTCCGCCCCGACAATGGCGAACAGATACGCCTTAGGATTGCGGTTAATGGTACTCATCACGCATACGCCATTGGGCTTTAATAGCTTAAAGCAAGCATCAATGATAGACTGCGGATCGGGGACGTGCTCTAGCATCTCCATACACGTCACCACGTCATATTGCCCCGCTTCTCGCTCGGCAAGTGTCTCTACAGGTATACATTCAAATTTGAGCGTCTCGGACAGCCCCGTGTTACTTGCGTAAATTTCTCCTGCTTTTAGGTTTTCCACGCCCAAATCCACCGCCAGCACGTCCGCCCCACGCACCGCCATCGAATGTGCCAAAATACCGCCACCACAGCCGACATCGACCACTTTTTTACCTGCTAAAGCCGTACCAAAAAATGTACTGGTCTGTTCATCAATCCAGTTTAGGCGCAAGGGGTTAATGTCGTGCAAGGGTTTAAACGCCCCATTTTTATCCCACCATTGGTCGGCAAGTCGGGTGAATTTACCAATTTCATCAAAATCGGCATTTTGTGCGGTTTGGGTCATGGTTTTTCCAAAAATCATCAAATAATCGCTATCTTATCATATTTGCCCTTTTCCAACAAAAAACAAATTACCTTGTAAAAGTTACATAAGACAACATTTGTTTAAGGATTTACTTACCACAACAATAAAAAAATGCGGTAAACTATGTGTTCGTCAAACTGTCTTTAATAAAGGTTTTTAAATTTATGAACCAAAACAAGGAGTTGAGGTCAGTTTGCTGTTAGTTGTGTCATAATCAAGCCCTTGCCATGGTAAAAAATACTGATGTAGAGTCATTTTAATGCATTAAAATTTCTTTACAAAATGTAAAATTGCAAATATTGGCTCAAAAAATGCACGACTGATGACATCATTTTAATCCCTTGCCAATATCAGTGAATTGTTTGGCAATTTGTTATTATCAATAGGAATTTTCCATGAAATATCGTACAACGCTTGGTGCATTGGCTCTGGCAGTTGGTTTGGTAAGTACTGCCCATGCTGCTGATTTTGTTGAAGGTAAAGATTATAAGGTTTTGCCAAATCCTGAAACGATCGCAGGTGATGTGGTGGTGGTGCGTGAGTTCTTTTGGTATGGCTGTCCGCATTGTTATACGCTTGAGCCACATATGCAAAAATGGGCAAAAACCCGTGCCAAAGACGTGGCGTTTTTCCGTACCCCTGCGGTGATGAATACCGTGTGGGAAGTGCCTGCCCGTGGTTTTTATGCCGCACAGCTCATGGGCTTTGAAGAAAAAACCCACCAAGCCCTATTTGACACCATTCACAAAGACAACAAACGTGTGGATAAATCCCAACAAACCCTAGCCGACTGGTATGCTACCCAAGGCGTGGATAAAGCCAAATTTGGTAGCTTGTATAACTCTTTTGCGGTAACGACCAAGATTGAACGTGCCAAGCAAGGGGCAAGACGTTATCAGCTAACGGGCGTACCTGCTGTTGTGGTGCATGGTAAATATGTGGTGCAAGGTGAAGGCGAAAAAGTAGCCCAGGTGATTGATTTCTTGGTTAAAAAAGTAAAAGACGAAAAGAAGTAAGTTAACAGCTTTAAATTTTCTTAAAAAAATGGCTTTATCCTATCGATAAAGCCATTTTGTTAAGTCCAATTACTTGGCGCTTGGCGGAATCACAACCATCACACGGCGGTTGGTATAACGACCTTCAGGCGTGCTGTTGGTGGCGATAGGGCGACTTTCACCATAACCAACGGCTTTTAGGCGATTTGGATCAATGCGATGATCGCGAATCAAGGCTTCACGCACGGTATTGGCACGACGTTGTGACAGCCCTTGGTTATAAGCGTCACTGCCGTTAGAGTCGGTATGACCTTCGATATAAGCGTCCATGCCAGGATACTGGGCTAGGAACTGGGCGGCTTTATCGACTTCGTTACGGAACTCTGGTTTGATGTTGTGCTTGTCATTATCAAACTGAATATTTAGACGCAGTGTTGGCGCTTCTTGTTGTACAGGTGGCGGCACATACTGCGGTGGTGGCGTATAGACTGGTGGGGCAATTACGACAGGCTCAGGACAGGTATTAACATCAACACGGCTGATTTGATGACCTTGGCGGTAAGGGTTTTGTTGGATAAGTTCACGAGCGGTGTCAGCATTGACTTGTTCTAGGGTAGGGCGGTAGTTTTCGCCAATACGTACAACAAAATATTGCACCTCATGGGGACGTACTGATACCAACAGTGGGTCGGCGGATAGGTCGTTGATGTGCATACCTGTGGGTACAGCGCTTAGCTGAACTGTGCCTGCGCACACTGCACTAGAAGTATAGTGCCCGTCTTGGACGCTAACAAGGAAACGGTCATCAATGGCGATGTTGGCGCTAGATTCTTTGGCGCGTTGGTTATTGTTGGCAGGGCGAATAAACACCATACCACCCGCACGGTCGCTATAAGTCAGATTACGAAACTCATCAGTAGAGCCTGACGCAGACTTGTTCCAAGTGACGTTGCCCACGCTAACAGTTTGGGCGGATGCTTGCATGGTGATGCCAAAAAACAGCATGGAGCAAGCCAAAGCGATTTGTTTAAATTGCATAAAATTACCTTTTGTACAAATGAATGCCCTAATGGTTGGACGTACATCAAAACTACCGAAACAACCAAACATCAAAGCCTAAGCCAGTGACAAAGTGAAGGATCGATAAATCGGCATTATCAGTTTTAGGGCACACCCTAATTTGTAATACCTTAGTTTAATAGCTTAAAAATATCTAAATCTTGCAAACCTGGGTTAAGTTGTTTGACAATATTCCAATATTGTGATGCACAACCTACCTTGTCTTGCTAACGACCTAAAATTATCTTTAGCTACATTATCCAAATAGGGACACGCCCTAATCAAACAACAGGCAAATTGCACTTAGCAAGTCTGCCTTATATACAATTTGCTATTATACTAAGATTAACAGCCTAATAAGCCTATGGTTGCATTATTACACAAAGTTTACTAACAATAAAATAGAAATATACCAAATGGATACAAAACGATGACCGCCAGTAAATCACAATGATTTCTGGCGGTCATTGGGCTAAATTTTATACAAATCAAGCCACTATAGGATTATAGCTTGCCTTCTGCGACTAATACCCGAATCACTTTTTTATCGTGTTTACCAACACTGGTTTTGGGAATTTCATCGACAAAACGCAGTAGGCTAGGAATGCCATATTTGGGGATTATACCACGCTCATAGGCTTGTTCGGCAAGGGCTAAGATGTCATCAGCACTATTATGACAGCTTGGTTTTTGTACCACCAACGCCAAAGGACGCTCGCCCCATTTATCATCAGGCACACCAATCACCGCAATGTCCGCCACACATGGATGAAGCGACAAAATGGTCTCAATCTCTAGCGATGAAATCCATTCGCCCCCCGATTTAATCACGTCTTTTAGGCGGTCAGTGACTTTGATGACCCCTTGGTCGTTCATGTGGGCGATGTCTTGGGTGTGTAGATAGCCACGTTGCCATAAGTCATTGCCGGCATCGTGATTTTTAAAATAGCTTTGGGTTAGCCATGGCGAGCGTACCACCACTTCGCCTGTGGATTTGCCGTCTTGGGGCTGTTTGTTGCCGTCTTCGTCCCAAATTTGCAAATCCACCATGACCACGGGTGTGCCTGTGGCTAGGCGAGTGGTCAAAGAATTTTCGGGGGTAATGGGTTCATTTTTATCAAAGGTCGCCACGGTGATGATCGGGCAAGTTTCGCTCATGCCATAGGCGGTAAACACTTCAACGCCTTTGGCTAGGGCAGATTTGGCAAGCCCTTCGGTAAGCCGTGAGCCACCGATGATCATTTTTAAGCCGTTAAAGCTGTGAGTGTCGCGTGTGTCGCTTTCTTTAAGTAGCATTTGTAAAATGGTGGGTACACAGTGGGTAAAGCTGACTTGGTGTTTGGCGATCAAATCCACCAAGGCGTTTGGCACATAACGGCTAGGATAAATCTGTTTAATGCCGATCATTGTCGCCACATAGGGAATGCCCCAGCCATTGACATGAAACATTGGGGTTATGGGCATATAGACATCATGATAACGTAGCCCAAGCGGTTCGGGGTTTAGGGCAAGGGCGGACGCAACACCTAGGGCGTGCAGGACAATCTGGCGGTGACTAAAAAACACGCCTTTGGGGTTGCCTGTTGTGCCTGATGTATAAAAAGTCGTGGCAATGGTGTTTTCATCAAAATCAGGAAACTCGCAGTCATCGCTTGCTTGGGCAAGTAGGCTTTCGTATTCGCCCACCACAAAATCAGGGGCAGGCGTGTCATGGTCGTCAAGCCAAATGACGTGCTCAATGCTTGGGGCGTCATAGCGGTGATTGCCGATCATGGGCAAAAATTCAGAGTTTAGCAGTAGGGCTTTGGGCTTGGCGTGGTTTAGGGTATATAGGATTTTATCTTCAGATAGACGAATATTGACCGTTTGTAGCACCAGCCCCAACATGGGAATGGCAAAATAACATTCAAGATAACGATGACTGTCCCAATCCATGACCGCCACCACATCGCCTTGCTGTAGCCCCAAGTCTTTTAGGGTGTTGGCTAGGCGTGCCACCCGCTTAGAAAAGTCGCTATAACGGTAGGACAGCTTGTCGGCATAAACAATCTGTTGATCGCCCGATACCGCCTTGGCACGGTTTAGCAGTTGTTTGATGAGTAGGGGATAAGCATAAGCGCTGTCGGCACTGTGATAGCCTTCGGGGTGTGTAAATGGCATGGTTGTTCCTTGTATTTGTTAAAAATAGGTTATGCCAATATAAAATAAAAGGAAACATTTGTAAATGAAATTTTATAAAAAAACCGCCAAAACTCAAACTCTTGACGGCTTTGTAACATTTTAATAGCAATCAGTCTTCGGTATGAAACAGTAAAAACAGCTCAGTCACGTTCTCTTCCAAGGCATTTGCCAATTGTGCCAACATTTCTTCATCATGACGCATATCATCAAGCTCTTCATCAATGCCTGATAATACAATCATCGGTAAGGTCAGCGTGGCAACGTCTTCTTCGGTTTCAGGATCATCAAACCAATCGATATTTTCGTCAGCGTACATGGCATCAACAAAGCCCACCGCCCAAGCACTCAGATCGCCTTCTTCGCTAAAATCGGCTTCTTCTTCGCTGGGATCAAAGGGCAGCTCGATTGGCTCTTCGGCTTTTAGGGTGTCATAAAGCTCTTTTTGCCAGACCACTAGGGCATCTTTGACGTTTTGGGGTACGTCCGCATCTTGATATTCAAAAAACGCTGACAGCCAGTTGGGTAAGGGTTTGCCAACCACGGTGGCGGTCAAAAAACCATGCCCTGCGACAGGATCTAGCCCTGTGGCGTTGTCGGCACTGTCCAAATAATCAAAAAGCTCTTCACGGGATAAGGGGGTATTAGTCATCACATTTCACTTTTATAGTGGGTCAAATTAGTCGTCAAAATCATCAAAATCGTCATCATCAAACTCAGCAAAATCGTCCTCTTCTTCCAAGGCTTTTTTGAGTTTGTTAAGACGCTGTTCTTCCAACAAAGCATCAATCTTGAGACGCTTTTCTAAAGGCTTGGCTTTGGTATCGTCCGCCAGCTGTGCGTCGGTATCTTCTTCAAAATTATCGTCGTCAAAATCATCATCAATGTTGCTCATTTTTTAGCTTCCACTTAACTATTAAGTTGATTTGGCAAATTTACTTCGCTTAATTTGCCAGCTTTTTATAATCTTTCTTGGTAAGTTTGTCAAGCGTTTTTATAAAGTTGTGGCAAATTTAACCATTATTCGGACAACAGTACCGCATCACGCACTTGAAATAGGCGTTGCAAAGTGGATTCGCTGACCAGTTTTAGATAATAGCTTTGTCGCTCCAAAGCAGTGCGTGGCTTACTTAGACGTTCAAAGTTGACATAGCTTTTGGCTTCAATGATGCCTGCTTCAGGAATCAGTATCAATACCCGTTCACGGTGGTTTTTGCTGACCGCGACAATTTCTTTTTGGTGCTCAAAGTCGCTGACCATGCCCCTTGTGGTTAAGCAAAAGCGTTTTAGTTCACGGTGTTTATCATAAACGATTTGATTTAGCATAACAATCAGACGAGCAAGCATCACGCCTGCGGTGGTGGCTTTAGCATGGCGGTTATCGGCTTTTAAAAGAACGGTTGTGCCATTATCGTCATAATCATTTAGGCTGTGCAGGCTAACTCCTGATAGGACAGGCAGTTTTAGCAGTTCTTGTACCGCTTTGACAAGAATTTGATTACAAAGGTTAAAATACGTCGATTTGGTATGGTGGCTGACTGCACTAAGTAGATCGTCGGGGTCTTCAAAGCGAATTTGTACCGCCACCAGTGAAATAAAGGGTAGGTCTTCAGCAGGAGGTAGGGTGTCATTGACAACTGGTGGCGATGAGTTGTCTGTTTTTTGTGCTGTCGTATGGTTATCATCTGTGGTTTTGTCGTTATGCTCTTTATCCAAAGGAGGTGCGGCGACTAAAGAAGCAGGGGCAATATGATGCATTTGCTGCTCTTCGGAGACGATGCCAGAGGCAAGCAGTCTAAGGCGTACGTCTTCGGTGATTTTTTTGAGCATATTGGCACTGGGGCGAGCGATATAGCCATACACTAAATAAATAATAAAGTGCAGCACAAGCACGCTTATCAAATACAGCCAGTTATCAGAGATGATGAGCGAGCGATTGACTGCTTTGGTTTGTACGCCAACCGAACCAAGCACTTGGTTATCCATTGTAATTGGGGCATGGGCGATGATATGATGATCGGTTTGCTTGCCTATCGGTACCAGCAGGGTGTCTTTGGTGTCATAAATACCAATAAAGTCCACATTATCATCTTGGGCATAACGGTTGGTAATGACGCTAAGACTGACGCGGTCTTTGGCTTGCATGGCAATGGCGACTTCTTGGGCGATGATGTTGGCGTTATTTTCGGCAATTTGCTGGTATTGCTCAGTTAAGCGATGATTTTGTCCAAGTACAAAAAATAACAGGTGCAGGCTTAAACTTAATAAAATAACAACGGCAAATAAGCCTTGACGTGGTGCAAAATAAGTCATGATGATGATTTGGAGAATATAAATTATAATGCTGACATTCTACCATTTTGCTTAAAAAACACAAAGTCCACAACGCCAAGCAAAGACACTATTTTGTAAAAACTGTTTTGTTTTGTCAAAAATATGTCAAAATTGGTGGGTTGTGATATTATAGACAAATAACACGGTTAAAATAAACGGATAACTTAATGAATACCACAACTTACGCTCTACCCAAAAACTCAAAGGCTTGGTATAACGTACTTAGTCAAAGTGCCGATCTTTTGCCCAGTGGGGTCAATTGCCATGATGTCGATGCGTTGGCAGATTTGCCAATTTTTGCGGTGGTTGTGGTGGTAAATAACAAGGCATTAGACCAAAATGTCGCTCAAGCCGACCGCCCCAAGCTCATTACCAGCATCATGCAGGACTATATCAAAACCTTGCCCAAATGGCGACTACAAATCGTCTATGATGACGACAGTGCCAAAGCACAGGCGGATCATATTGTCGCTGGGGGCGTGTTGGCGGACGTATCGATGGCACGTTATTTGATTTTGCCTGCTGATGATACACAGATGTCGCCTGCCAAGCGTGATGCCGCTGCCCGCATGATTGACGATCAGTTGACCAGTTTTTTGCGTAAACGCCTAGAACCCAATCATGGCGAAAACGATCATGTAGATGTACATATTTTAAACGTCTCCAAAGTCTTGCGTGAGCATAAGCTGGTGTGCTTTGATATGGATAGCACACTAATTGAGCAAGAGGTGATCGTTGAGCTTGCCAAAATGTGTGGCATTGAAGACAAAGTATCCGAGATTACCGAGCGGGCGATGCGTGGCGAGATTGAATTTGCCGAAAGTTTTGCCGAGCGGGTGGCGCTATTAGAAGGCGTGCCTGACAGCGTGGTCGATGACATCATCAAAAAACACATCACCTTTCAAACGGGGGCGTATGCGGTGATTCGTGCCCTAAAAGCAAAGGGCTGCACCACGGTGCTGGTGTCGGGCGGTTTTGAGCCGTTTGCCCGTCATGTGGCACAAATGCTTGGCATGGACGAATATTATGCCAATCCGTTGTTGGTTGCTGATGGCAAACTAACAGGTTATGCCAGCGAACCCATTTTGGACGGCAGACAAAAGGCGATGATTGTAGGCAAAGTTGCCGAGCGTCTGGGCGTGCCGATGACCGATGTGGTCTGTGTGGGCGATGGGGCAAATGATTTGCCGATGATGGCGATTAGCGGTTTGGGCGTTGCCTTTAAAGCCAAACCCATTGTCCAAGTCAAAGCCGATGTGGCGGTCAATATTACGGGACTTGAAGGGGTGCTGTATGCCTTGGGTCATCGTTTTGATAAAGTTTGAACTACCAATTTATATCATTTAAAGCATAAGGTTTATTATGTTTACACTTCCGATTTTAGATGTTAAAGCCGATCCGCTTGATGCCTTGCTGTATGGCTTAGGACTGCGTTTGTCTTACCTTGCCAAAAGTGGCAACAACGAATCCTATAATTCACTCATCAAAGATAAAGAACTTGCCATTCAGTTCGTCAGTGGCGATGTGGCTCGTTATTATCGTTTTGTTGATGGCTGTTTTGGTCAAGCGATGGGCGTGGCAAAAAATCCTGATTTGACCGTGGATTTTAAAGATTCAATGACGGGTACCAAACTTTTAACCAAAGGCGATTTGGCAAGTTTTATGACCGCCATTCAAGACGGCGATGTTAAAATCACAGGCGATTATAAACTGGTGCTATGGTTTGTCGGTGTCGCCAAAGAAGCGGCAACCGTGCCTGATGAATACAAAGGCTACATCAATCAAGCCAAGCCTTATTTAAATCAAGCCAAACCCTATATCCAAAAAATCAGCCCCTACGCCAAACAAGCAGGGGATTTGGCAAGTAAATTATTTACCAAAGCAAAATCATAATTTGACAAAAATAAGGCATATTTGCAAAAACAAATGTGCCTTATTTGATGTATAAAAAAACTTGTTATCTGACAAATTTTTAGTATAATAAATTACATTTGTTTACTTATTTAATTCCTATGACCATTTCCCAAACCCTAACCAAAGCCGACATTGCCCGTTTATTTGATTTGCCCTTGATGGATTTGTTATTGCAAGCCCAAACTGTGCACCGTCAGCATTTTCCTGCCAATGAAGTACAAATCAGCACACTGCTTTCTATCAAAACAGGTAATTGCCCCGAAGATTGTGGTTACTGTTCGCAGTCAGGACATCATCGGGATAAAACGGGTCTGTCTGCCGAAAAACGCTTAGAGATTGACAAGGTGCTGACCCAAGCCCGTAAAGCCAAGGCATCAGGCTCGTCACGTTTTTGTATGGGGGCGGCGTGGAAGCACCCCAGTGCTAAGGATATGCCGTATTTGGTGGAGCTGATTGGCGAAGTTAAAGCCTTGGGGCTTGAGACGTGTATGACGCTGGGTATGCTTGACCCAAGCCAAGCCAAACAGCTTGCCGATGCAGGGCTTGATTATTATAATCATAATCTTGACACGTCTCGCAATTATTACAGTCAAGTCACCAGCACCCGAAGCTATGATGACCGCCTTGAGACGCTTGCTTATGTGCGTGATGCGGGCATTAACGTCTGCTCAGGGTCGATTGTGGGCATGGGCGAAAGCCGTGAAGATCGCATAGACTGGGTACATGAGCTTACCCAAATGCCTATACCGCCACAGTCTATCCCTGTCAATCTGCTGGTGCCGATACAAGGCACGCCACTGGGCGATAAGGTGCTTGCCGAAGGAAGGCTGTCGGTGCTGGAATGGATACGTACCATTGCCGTGACCCGTATTTGTTGCCCGACCAGTTATGTTAGGCTCTCGGCAGGGCGTGAGAGCCTGACCGATGCTGAGCAGGCGTTGGCGTTTATGGCAGGGGCAAATTCGTTTTTTTATGGCGATAAGCTACTGACCACAGGCAATCAGTCGCAAGCCAGTGATGATCGCTTGATGGCAGAGCTTGGGCTAACTTACCAAAAACCCACGCCCAAACCCAAAGTCATTGATGCCATGACAGGCAAGCCACAATTTGACGCTGATAAACTGCCTGCAGGGTGTCCGCTGTCGGCTTAAAATAGGGGGAGTGATATGTTTTTAGCGGTAAAAGCCTTGCATATCATTGCGATGGTCTGCTGGTTTGCAGGGATTTTTTATTTGCCACGCTTGTTTGTGTATCATGCTATGAGTGATGACAAGACCAGCCAAGATCGTTTTGCGGTCATGGAACGTAAATTATATCGGGGGATTATGAATCCGTCCATGATGGCAACATGGGTTTTGGGGCTGTCTATGGTGGTGATGAATTGGCAAGTTTATAAAAGCCAAGGCTGGTTACACGCCAAAATCACCTTGATTATTTTATTAACCGTTTATCATGTGCTGTGCGGACGTTTTCGCCTAAAACTGGTGGATAATCCGCAGTACAAAAGCCACGTCTATTGGCGCTGGTTTAATGAAGTGCCTGTATTGATATTGATTGCGGTGGTGCTGTTGGTGGTGCTAAAGCCGTTTTAGTTCTGCTTTATCAAAAAAAATCCCCAAGTGTTTGGTTTGGGGATTTTTGTTTGGTTTAAAGGTGTTGGCTTTGGTGCTGTTCGTAGGATGTTTCAAGACTTTTAGCTTCTTGTAAACCTGCTTCATCGCCAAAATATAATAGTCCTGCTTTTTTGTCCACATAAAAGCGATACACTTTGTTGTGTTCATCAACTGCCACAAAATTGGTGATAATATCATCAAAAAAGGCACGAATCTGTGGTTCGTTATGATCCCTGGCTAGAGTAGGGCGAATGATGGTTTCTAGTTCATGTTTTTGGGTGTCGGTTAGGTATTGAGCAATCTTAGGGTTAAGCATATGTTCGGCAACGTGTCTGATGTCGTCTAGGGTGGGGGCATCGTAGTTGATTTTGACAAAGAACATAGGATTTCCTTGGGTTGGGTGGGTTTACTATTATATAGTAAGATGAGGTTGGTGAGAAAGTTTATTGGTGGCGTTTTTAGATACACGGTTTACAACGGTCAAAGACGAACACATACGTACAACCAAACCGCCCAAAATGCCCTAAAACCCCCATAAACAAAGGCGTTTGTGAATTAACACAAACGCCTACGAAATGGGTTATTTGATTTTAAAATAATACTGCGTTACCAGTTTCCTTATGTACCTTTGTACAC
>RRZU012609232.1_pt1 | contig 12926 bp, 9 predicted proteins | sample 2165561 | NCBI WGS metagenome assembly RRZU01 (sample SAMN10456909, study PRJNA506462) | wastewater metagenome | isolation source: wastewater sludge | place: USA: Moscow, Idaho
CGTCAGCCTAAAAAGATAGAGTAGCTCCTCAAAAAATCTCTTTTCGGTTTGCGCCGATATGTAGCTCTTCAAATCACCGCCATAAGAGCCGAATAAATTTTTGAACTCCGTCGTTAGATGGACGGTTTTGCTATCCCATTGGTTGTTTGTGTCTGGGTTTCTGAATGTCTTTATCCTCTCGCCGTGCGTGCAAAGTGTCCACTCCGTGCGGGTATCAGTCACCTTGTCGGTAAAATCTTTGTAGTCAAACTCAAACTCGAAATAGCCTTTTGCGTCGTTGTAGCGTATTGACTTGAATTTGCCGAAAAACTCTTTCGCCTTTTCGACGCTAGTGTAGCGGGCGTCAAAGAGATTGACAAATCCCGTCACAGGGTCTATCTTTGATGTGTTCCATGCGGGCACATAGTACAAAAAGCCGCTTTGTTTGCCCATCTTCTCAAAGCTCTCAAATTTGTTTGTCAGCTGAAGAGCATTTAGTACGCCGCCGATTTCGCTAGGCGATTTTTGCTTATCCACTAGATAATTTAGCTTGTCTATGAGCATTTTTTCAAACTTTTGATACACCTGCTTCTCGACCTTGAAACGCCCTCGCTTGAAACCAAAATTGAGGTCTTCAAGGACTACGATAGCATTGTGCTCTGCCATAAGTGTAGCTATACTGTGGATTACGTGGCGCATATATCCTTCTTTTAGCTCCTTGATATTTTCGACGCTCCCCCATTCAACCCGTGCTTTTGCTCGTTCATCCTCTTTTTTGGCTAGTTTGTCGTGATAATTAATTGGTTGATTGTTGAAAGTATTAACGATACTGTTTAATGTCTCTTGGAGAACAATATTTCCATTCGAATCAATAAGTGAAATATAAAGCAAGTGACGCTCGCCCCTGTCTATGCCTATTATTTTGACATCCGCTGCATCTTTGACGGCTTTATTTACTTCCTCTTCAAAGGCTTTTGGTTTTTTTAATGCATTGTAGTTTTGAATAATTGACAAATGAAACTGGAATTTATCAGAAAGATAGCGACGATTTTTGGTAATGTCATAGCCAAAAATGCTCTGCTTTTTCAAATTACTATCGCTCTTGTTATTAATCGGCTCCTTTGCTTTATGCACAACAATTTTGTCTTTATATTGTGTTTTACGAAAAAAGACTTCCCCTGTACCAATATCAAAAACATTTTGATTCCCGCCCATTAGCGCCTTAAAATAGAGAGTATGGAGATTATCGGCGCCTCTACTTTTTCGCTTGCCATTTGCAAAAGATTCCGCAAAAGACAAATCCTTATTAGTGATTTTAAACAATAACAACGGTTTTTCAGAACGATTTAAAGCATTTTCAAGCTCCGTATTGCTTACATGGAAATAAAAAAACGATTTCTCACCCGCCAATTCCTCTATAACCTTAATAGGCTCTATAAACAAAGCAAAATCCATATTTTTGTAAGTTTGAGATTTTGGAACTCTATGTAGTGTTAAGATTGTTTGTTTTAATCGCTCTGTAACCGTTTTATTAATCTCTTTAAATTCCTCATTCCTCATTAACTCTTGTAGTAATTGAGAATGTTTTTCCATTAAAATATTTATCAAGCCGTTAGGCGTTGGTTGATTATCGCCTTTTTGAGAAGATATATATATCTATCAAAATCCGCTTTTAGCAAATTGATATTTTCAGAGAATTTATAGATGCTCTGAAACAACATCTTTTTATCTTCGTCATACGAACCGCCAACATAGCTATTTCCGTAAACTGATGCAGATTTTAACTGGTAATAATCTAGGCGTTCAAACTCGCTTTTATCATCTGCGTGAATTCCATTTTGCAAATGTGAACGAAACAACTTGCTATCCTTGGAAACTCCAACATAATAATCATATTCCCCGATTATATTTTTTTTACGAAATAAGTATCCACCTGCCTGTGTTCCATTGTCGGAATTCTCCGTATGACTATCTACCCAGCCACCGAGAAAATCGCCTTTATTTTCAAAATTAAGCTTAAATTTTTCGAGAGAGTACGGCTTTTTGGTTTTAAAGTTTCGGACTTTGTCATAGATCTTGACTATCTTGCTAATGGCTTCAAAATAGTTATCAAAGTAGGCATAAAATGCATTATCTTTCTCCTCGTCAGTGGTTACACTAAGCGGCTTCAAAAATCGTTGAAGATTTAAGATTGCATCCAAAAGGTTTTTGATAGCTTCCGTTTGCGTTGGATTTTCATTCCATTGCTTGTATGCCGCCTCTATTAGTTCAATTAGGCTCTTGCGGGGCTTTTTCTCGTCATTGAAAGCATTAAAATTAGCAAAATAAGGCAAAATAGAATATGAATTGTTGGTATATTCTAAGGCTTTTTCGATTTGATAAATGCTAAAAATTTTTTGTTTGTAAAACTTTTCCTCTGATTCTGCAAGCTTTTTGGACTTTTCCAACTTGGGATTGTCGGCTAGATGTTTTGCCCATAACGACTCTTGAATAGTCTGATAATTACCAAATACTGCTTGTGAAATATCAGTCATTGAGCGGTCGTTTTTAATAAACATCTTAGATGTGTCATAATCGTCAGTAGCTACAAATATCTCTTGAAGTTTTTCTAGCAGATTAACCCTGCCGCCGCAACACTCAAAGTTCAAAATTTTAGATTCATAAAAATCTTTGACGACTTCAACTATTTGCTCATCATTCTCAAAAACTTCCAAAAAATGCGACTCTCTATCGCTTAAAATTTGTTTATACAGCGGCTTAAGGTTTGGTAGTTCTTTTTTGTTGCAGCCATAGGCTTGACGATAAAGATTTGTGTGTTTATTTAGTTCGCCGAGCCATTGATTATAAATGTCTATATATTTTTGTTTGCCCAAATGGTTGAAAAAATCTAGCTCAAATATCATTTCAAGTGTTGCCCCTTCGATATGTCTATCAAATGAGTTTGCGGCTTGCTCAGTAATACCAGGGTAAGCCCTTATGCGAAGCTCAAAATCTCGTTTATTTTTTAAAAATGTAGGTAGATTTTCATCTATCATGCGGTAGGCGATAGCGGTATGTTGCGCCTTATCTGTGTAGATATTTTCACGGTTTTCATGAAATCCGCTAAAGTAGGTAGTGAAATCCTCAAAATCTTTTACATATAATTTCTCCTCATCCGTTAATTCAAGTTCATATAATTTCTCTTTTATAAAAACTTTTCTATCCTTGAGTGGATATTTTTCACGCTTCATAAAGGCTTCCGAGATTTGCTTGCGCATACCCTTTTGTAAACTTTTAAACATTGCGTCTTCTTTGTCGTCACGCACTTTAAAAAACAACTCTTCGTATTGTGCTAATCCATCCAATATAAGACCTTGTATCGCGTCGGCAATAAAATCTTTATGATAACGGTCTATAATTTCTTTAACTTTTTTATATTTTCCCGCCCGCTCCTCATCTTTGTCAATCAGAGCATTTTGCTCAATATAATCTTTAGTCTTACCTATCGGCTTTAATTCAAATCGAAGCGTTTTTGAAAGCTGGTAACGGTTTGTGAAGTTAAAAAGCATTCATTTCTCGCTTAATTCAAATAGTTATCGCAAGCTACATCGCGCACTGCGACGCGACAGCTATGGCGGCGGTTTCGCTTTTTAGGACGTTTGCGCCAAAAAATGAGACTACTTTTTGCGCTTTTGTTTTCAAAAAATCTTTCTCATCGTTGGTAAAGCCGCCCTCTGGTCCAATCAAAAATATACCCTCTTTTATGTCGCCAAAAGGCTCTCCGCCAAAATCTAAAACAACAAACTCTTTTTTTTCATTGCAAAACTCTTCGATGTTTTTGAAAATATGAACGCCCATTAGCTTTATTCTGCCGCATTGGCAACAAGAGTTTATGAGTATTCTGTTTACTCGTTCAATATCTATTTTGAAGTTTTTTTGACTTCTAGCTGAATATATAAAGTATATGTTGTCAATTCCAAGTTCGTTTAGCGCCGGAAGCGTTTTTTCGATTGTTTTTGGGTCTACCACGCACCATGCTATCTCACGCTCTCTTTTTGTCTCTTGCGGCTCCTCGAATGAGTTTATTAGTCTCAAAGTCGCCTCTTTTTTTCCAATATTTGACGTTTCGTATTCGTACAAAAAAGAGTCTTTGAGATTTCTAAACAAAAACTTTTCATTTTCGGCGGATCTTCTAGCCAAAAATAGATGTCTGAAGTTTTCGCCGTCTATTTTTAAAAGCTCCGCGCCGCTTTGTTCATCGTATGAGAATATCAACTTCAACGCTCCAAAAGAATTTTCTAGTAAAATCATACATATTTTTGCCTGTACGGCGCGTGAAAAAAATGATTGGAATTAGGACTTTATATTTGAAATATCTTGTAGATTTTATTGAAAACCAGAATATAGAAAAAACTTTTGTGCATTCGCAACTAAAATGCGATGTAGAGTCAACGCTATTTTTGAAAAATATGACCCAAAAATTTTTAAAAGGTCAAGAGAGCGTTGTATGCTCTGAATTATTGATAGAGTTGTTTACGGCGAAAAACTATAAACATATAGAAAAACTGATAATTGTCAAAACCCTGATAGAGCTAGGGTGGATAACAAACAACGATAACTTTGGTTTGCAAAAAATATCAGACACCTCGCTTTTGGAGCTTCTCAGCTCTTCTATCTCTCTTAGCTCCTCTTTTTTAAAGCTTTTGGAGGAGGGGAGTTTTGAGTTTAGTTTGCCGGATATTAAGCCTTATACCGACCACCTTGAGTATCTGCAAGAGCAGTTTTATCGTATAGATTTGTACAAAAAAATCGCGGCTATTAGGCATAGTTTTTCTAGCGACTCGCCAAATATATCGCGGCTAAAGACAAAACTTAGCGAGCTTGAGACTAGAATAGGCGAAAAAATCAAGCAGACAAAAATACATTTGGAACTAGAGCATTTTTTTAAAGAGAAACATCTTGGGGATAAAGAGAAAATTATCTTTTTGGCGCTACTAAAAGAGGAGTACTCCGGCGAGGGCGACAATCTTAGAGAGATGAATATACTAATAGATATTGTAAGTTCTGATGATTATGAGAGAATTAAAAATAGAAGCTTGCTTGAAGACGGCGCAAAGCTGATTGAGCAGGAGATTATTGATTATGAAGAGGTGCTAACGCCTTTTGGCGGGATAAGCCGCTCGTTTTATATTTCAGAGGAGATACTAAAGCATATTGTCTATCCGCAAAAAAAGAAGAAAAAAATCAAAGTAAAATTAGAGTCTTTGATGAAAGAGCAAGAGCTTTTTGAGCTGATAGAGCCAAAAAGCTCGCTTGATGATGTGGTCTTAAATCCAAAAACAAGAGAGATGCTGGATACGGTATTGCGTCAACTTGATAAAAACGTTTCAAATTTACTCAAAGACTGGGGCATTAAAGATAAAAAAACAGGCGTAGAAGCTAGAATTATTTTTCACGGACCTCCGGGGACGGGCAAGACAATGACGGCTCTTAGTCTCTCAAAATCACTTAAAAAACAGGTGCTTAGCTTTGATTGTAGCAAGATTCTCTCTATGTATATTGGAGAGAGTGAAAAAAACGTTCGAAAGATATTTGACACATATAAAGAGCTAAGAAGCAAATCAAAAACAGATCCGGTGCTACTTCTAAACGAAGCCGACCAATTCCTATCCTCTCGAAGTTCGTCAGCTTTTTCAAGCGCCGACAAGATGCACAATCAAATGCAAAATATTTTCTTGGAACAGATAGAGCGTTTTGACGGGGTTATAATAGCCACAACAAACCTACTTGAAAATTTAGACCAAGCTTTTTCAAGACGTTTTAACTACAAGATAAAGTTTGAAAAGCCGGATTTAAAACAAAGAATCTCTATTTGGGAAAAAAGTTTGCCCAAAAATGCTCCATACTCAGACGGATTTAGCGCTGAGGAGCTTGCAAACTACAATCTTACGGGCGGACAAATCGCTTTGGTGATTAAAAATTCGGCTTTCAACGCCGCTGCAAAAGAGAAACCGATACTAACAATGGAAGATTTTGTTAGCGAAATCAAAAAAGAGCTTAGCGGAAGTTTTGACAATGAGAAGTCAATGGGCTTTTTATCTTAAGATAGTGTTACCAAACTAAACACTATAGCCGCTAAACAGTGGGCACTATGTAACTTTAGGTTACTTATCTAAGCTTTTTTGGGCTAAAGTATATTCATGAAAATATACAAAATATAAATAAAACAGTCGTCACGCTTTGGGGCGCGTCTTTGTTTTAGCTGTTGTCGGCATTGGTGTTTTACCCTTGCTTTAATAATTATGACGATATATTTACAGCCATTTTAGAATGGGGTTCTCTCGTTTACATTGAGTAGCCCTAGACTTAAAACCAAAAAAAAGGCTTTGCAATGACTCATTCGGATTTTGCGCATCCGTATTTCGGCGCTTTTGTGCTGATGGTTTTTACTTTTGTCGCTTTTTTTGCGACTACCAATCTTTCAAGATTTGTTAGCCGCTTAATAGCAAAAAAAGACACCGAAAAACTAAAGCTCTCAATATATGAGTGCGGACCAGAGGCGACTCTACAACCCAACAAGATTTCGGCTCAGTTTTACCTATTCGGACTTCTGTTTATTCTATTTGATATAGAGATAATATTTATGTTTCCGTGGGCGCTTGACTTTAAACTCCTCGGATGGTTTGGTATGGTTGAGATGGGTATATTTCTTACTCTTCTTACTATCGGTTTTGTATACGCATGGAAAAAAGGAGCGCTTCAATGGCACAACATAAAGTAAACTACGCGGCCTCAGGCGGTCTTCCGGTCGCCCTTACGACGGTTGACAAGCTTGTAAATTGGGGACGTTCAAACAGCCTTTGGGCGTTTACGTTTGGTCTTGCGTGTTGCGCTATCGAAATGATGGCGTCAGGCGCCGGAAGATACGACTTTGACAGGTTTGGCACTATCTTTAGAGCATCTCCTAGACAATCGGACGTCATGGTGGTATCAGGCACAGTCACCAAAAAATACGCGCCGTTTATTAGAAGACTATACGACCAAATGGCTGAGCCTAGATGGGTAATCTCTATGGGGTCATGCGCCAATACCGGCGGTATGTTTAATACATATAGCACCGTTCAAGGTGTGGATAGAATTATCCCTGTGGATATTTATCTACCGGGATGCGCTCCTAGACCGGAGACTCTTCAATACGCCGTTATGATGCTCCAACAACACATCAGAAAAAATAAAGCGTCAAGAGCGCAAATCCAAAAGAGGTTTGTGTAGATGAGAAAATATAGTCCAAAAGAGAATGTTCAAAAACAATCATACTATACGGATAGATTTAGAGCTCCGGATAGACTTCCAAAAGAGCCTGTTGAGGGCGACGAAGTTTTTGCAAAAGATGTAGAAGCGCTAAAGGCGGCGTTTGAAGTCAAAGAGGCTTACATCCAAAGAGGGCAGCTAGTAGTCATCGTGGATGCGGCAATAAATATCGACGTGATTAAATTTTTTAAAGAAAAGCTTGATTATTGCCAACTTAGCGAGATGAGCGCTATAGATTTTGTGGCTGATTGCGGCGGGTTTGAGATATTTTATCAACTGCTTTCAATGAGCAAGCGCAAAAGAGCGAGAGTAAAATGCTTTGTAAAAGACGGCGAAAATATCGAGAGCGTATCAAGCGTTTACTCCTCCGCAAACTGGGCTGAGAGAGAGATGTATGATATGTTTGGCATAAAAGTAAACAATCACCCAATGCTAAAAAGAATTATGCTCCCTGATGATTGGATTGGACACCCTCTTAGAAAGACATATCCGCTTCAAGGCGATGAGTTTTCATCATGGTATGAAGTGGACAAAATATATGGCAAAGAAGCTAGAGAGATAATAGGTCCTGAGCTTAGAGACGCGGCTTATGTAGACAGATACGATACGACTAGATTTGCGCGTCTTGGCAAAGAGGTTGGTTTTGGCGAAGAGTACAAAGAGAGCGAGACGCCTATAGCGTATCAAGAAGAGAATAGACCGCTTTTGATAGAAAAATTTGACCCAAGCGAAACAACGCTTGCGGATAGAGAAAGATAGGAGGGCAAAAGAAGATGCAACAACCAAATAAACTACAGCCCTTTTTTGAAAACATTACATTTGATAGAGAAGACAACCGAATGGTTGTCAACTTTGGTCCAAATCACCCATCAGCGCACGGACTACTAAATCTAATATTGGAGCTTGACGGCGAGCAAGTTGCAAAAGCGTATCCAAACATCGGCTTTCTTCATAGAGGCATGGAGAAGATGGCTGAAAACATGATATACAACGAGTTTTTGCCGACTACGGACAGAATGGACTATATTGCGGCAAGCTCCAATAACTACGGTTTTGCGCTTGCGGTTGAGAGGCTTGTTGGCTTAGAGGTTCCTAGACGCGCAAAAGTTATTAGAACAATGCTTCTTGAGATTAATCGTCTCTGCTCGCACCTGTTTTTTATCGCCACTCACGCGCTTGACATCGGCGCTATGAGCGTATTTTTGTACGCTTTTAGAGAGAGAGAACACGCGATGGACTTAATAGAGGAGTATTGCGGAGCTAGACTTACGCACTCTTCTATCAGAATAGGCGGCGTGCCTCTTGATGTTACACCGGCTTGGCTTGATGGTATGAAAAAATATATCGACTCGCTTGAAGAGAATATCCAGATATACGAGGGGCTTCTTGATTCAAATAGAATTTGGAGAATGAGGCTTGAAGACGTTGGTATTTTATCTCCAGAAATGGCTCTTGATTGGGGTTGCTCTGGAATTATGCTAAGAGGTAGCGGCATCAAGTGGGATATTAGAAAAGAGGAGCCGTACGAGCTTTACGGCGAGCTTGATTTTGATGTGCCGGTAGCTCAGACAAACGACAGTTATGGCAGATATAAGTGCTATATGCTTGAGATGAGAGAGTCTGTAAAGATAATTGATCAGTGCCTAAAGCTTTATCATGACACCGAGCCGCAAATCATGGCTGAGGCGCCAAACTATGTATCGGCTCCAAAAGAGCAGATAATGACGCAAAACTATTCGCTCATGCAGCACTTCGTGCTTGTGACACAAGGCATGAGACCGCCTGTAGGCGAAGTTTACGCGGCTACTGAATCTCCAAAAGGAGAGCTTGGATACTACATCTACTCAAACGGCGAGCCGTATCCATATAGACTCAAAATCAGAGCTCCGAGCTTTTGGCATACAGGAATACTTCAAGCGTGGCTACCAGGCGTGCAGTTAGCCGACGTTGTAACAATGATAGGAAGCTCCAACACTGTATTTGGCGAGGTGGATAGATAATGAAGAGGTTTGATTTAAGACACTTAAAAAGCGATTTTTATGGTCGCATGAACGAGCTTATGAATAAAGAGATTGCAAAAGACGAAGTAGCTATTTTTTTGTTTGAGGTAGGCGATTTTAGTCCTGTGCAAAAAAGCGCGGATTTGGTAAAAGAGAGTGGCTGGACGCTTATGAATAGCCTAAAGTTTAATGAAGTTGACTGGACTATAGTAGTAAAGAAGTAACATGGCAAATATCCTTTTTAGCCTTTGGCAAGACGAAATTATCGACAATCGCGGCAAAAGTGAAGATGAGGCGGCAAAAAGCAAGTTTCATTTTCCGTTTGAATACGACGCAAATTCCCACACAAAAGCTTTTATCGGCTGGGCGGGAGTCGCTATATTCGGTCATGGCGTAGACGTTGTAAAGCTAGCTTTGGAGTATGCAAAAACTTATCAAGAGTATTCAGAGGCGTGCGGTAGATGCGCGCCTGGTAGATGGGGCGGCAGAATTATTTACGACGTTTTGCACAAAATTGCCAGAGGCGAGGGAAAAGTAAGCGACATAGAACACCTAAAAGAGATTTGCGGCTCCATGAAAGAGACCTCAAAATGTGAAATAGGCAAGAGCGTGCCAAATCCGATTTTGACGCTTCTTGCTTATTTTGAAGAGGATTTTATCTCTTTGATTACGGAGCAAAAAACGTCGCCCGATTTTCACAAAAACGATGTTTCTTATATAGCCAAAATAACAGCTCCCTGTATGGACGCATGCCCGTCGCATGTTGATATACCCGCATATATTGAGGGTGTAAGGGATCTTAGACTTGACGAGAGCCTTAGAGCCACACGCCAAACCATGCCTCTCGCGCATACGTGCGGCAGAGTGTGTCCTCACCCGTGCGAAAACGCTTGTAGGCGAACGAACCTTGACGAGCCTATAGCGATTATGGAGCTAAAAAGAATCGGCGCTGATTTTGAAAGCGATAGGGATATGGGTTGGTTTCATCCGGTAGAGCCAAAACCAAAAACAGATAAAAAAGTCGCCGTTATCGGAGCGGGACCCGCCGGACTTACAGCCGCATATTATCTGTGCGTAGAGGGCGTAAATTGCGACGTGTACGAAGAGCTTCCAGTGCTTGGCGGCGAGGTGGCGGTAGGTGTGCCGGAGTATAGAATGCCAATCGGCAAATACAATAAAGATATAGAGCTTGTAAAAAGCGTTGGGGCAAACTTTATAGTCAACACCAAAGTAAACGCCGATATGATGAGAGAGTTTGAGGCAAACTACGACGCTGTTATCGTAGCGACAGGCGCTAGACTCTCCAAAAAAATAAGAGCCAAAAACGAAAACCCAAAAGACGAGGGGTATTGGCCCGCTATACCGTTTTTGGATGAGATAAATCTATACGAAAAATACGATATGGGCGAAAGAGTGGATTTAACAGGCAAAACCGTGGTTTGTGTCGGCGGGGGCTTTACTTCTATGGACGTTGTTAGGTGTTCTGTGAGGGCTAACGCAAAAAAAGTTGTTATGCTTTATCGAAGAGACGAACGTACCATTATCAATAACACCTCATACGAAGAGTATCACGAGGCCGTCGAAGAGGGTGTTGAGTTTGTGTTTTATAGCGCGATTGACGAGATAATTGCTGAAGATGGAAAAATTAAAAAGCTTATTGTTGATATGTATGAGTTGGTTCCGGATCCAAACGGAGGCAGACCACAGCTTTTAAAAGCCGAGGGTAAAAGTTTTGAATTGGAGTGTGATATTTTAGTGCCCGCTGTAAGCCAAGACGCCGATCTATCTCTTTTGCCGCCTGAGTGGGAGATAGCTAAGACAAGTTGGAACACGATACTAACCGATGGTAAAACGTATCAAACTTCAAGAGAGAAGATTTTTGCCGCAGGCGATTGCGAATATGGACCTATGACTATCGTAAATGCGGTAGGTCAAGCCAAAAGAGCGGCGAGCGTCATGAAGAGATATATTTTTGAGGGAAAAGTATATAGAAGCGACGACGAGATTATGGAAGACCATCTAAAAGCTCTAAAAGTCTACGACAAAAAAGAGGTTGTTAAGGGATGGCTAAAAGGGCTTCCTAGAGAAGAGAGTGAAAAAATGGGCGTTGAGATGAGAAAAACAAATAATTTGGAAGTAAATTTTGGTTTTAGCGCCGAGCAGGCGATAGACGAGGCAAATCGTTGTATGAGATGTTACTATATCGCTATGGCGGCGGTCTAAGATGAGTGAAGTGAAAATAAGTTTAAACGGCGTTGAGATAAGCGCCAAAAAAAACGACACAATACTGCAAGCCGCTAGAAAAGCCGGAGTATATATACCGACTCTTTGTTATCTATCAAAATGCGAGCCGATAGCGTCTTGCAGACTATGTGTGATTGAAGCTGAAAACCAAGATGGTCTAATACTTGCGTGCCAAACAAAAGTCATAGACGGTCTTACCCTTAAAACAAACTCCGATAGGCTAAAAAAAGAGCGTCAAAAAATTATGCAACTATATTGCGTAAATCACCCTCTTGAGTGCGGCGTATGCGACAAGTCCGGCGAATGCGACCTTCAAAACAAGACATTGGAGTTTGGCGTCGTAGCTCAAAACTTTATGGCAAAAGAGCAAAAAAGAGAGATAAAAGATTGGGGTTTTATTCAATACGACCCAAATCTTTGCGTGCTTTGCGAAAAATGCGTCCATACCTGCAACGAGATCATCGGTGACGACGCTATAAAGATAAGCGTAGGCGGTTACAAATCTATTATTACACCAAAAAATTCAGATACGCTTGATTGTACTTTTTGCGGAGAGTGCATCGCCGTTTGTCCGGTTGGCGCGCTTATAAGCCGTGATTTTAAGTATAGCGCAAACGCTTGGGAGCTTCGCAAAACACCCTCCGCTTGCGCGCACTGCTCGTCTGCTTGCTCTCTCGTGTACGAGTCCAAACATACGGCGACCACAGATGCAGACGCAAGAATATACAGAGTGACAAATGATTTTGAGTTTAGCTCTTTGTGTAAAGCCGGACGCTTTGGCTTTGACTACGAAAACAGAGCCAAAAAAGATGAAACAGCCTTTAATAAAGCAATAGGCGCTCTAAAATCAGCCCAAAGTATAAAATTTAACTCATTTATAACAAACGAAGAGGCAAAAATTCTTCAAACAATAAAAGAGAAAATAGGCGTAAAACTAGTCAATAAAGACGCAAGCGAGTATAAAAGATTTATGGACGCTTACGCAAGCGTTAGCGCTAAAAGTTTCTATTCGGCGACGCTTGAAGATATAAAAAATGCTGATGGCGTTATCGTGCTTGGTTCAAGAATAAGCCATGATAACCCGATGGCGAGATACGCGCTAAATGAAGCTTCAAAAAAGAAAAACGCAAAAGTGGTTTATCTCCATCCGATAGAAGATCAACTATTGACGCCAAATGTTAATAAATTTGTCAAATATGAACCAAAAAGCGAAGAGGGCGTAATGGCTCTTTTGGCGTCAATTTTTGCAGATAGAAGTCGTTTGAGCGTAAGCGAAGAGGAGTTTTTTGAGGCTTTGGATATGGGGTATGTGAGCTCTGAGTCTAGTTTTGACGAGGCGGAGCAGGCTGAGATAAAGAAACTTTTTGTAAAAACAAAAAACAGCGTCCTAATCCTAGGAGCCGACCTATACGC
>RRZU010052960.1_pt1 | contig 12923 bp, 11 predicted proteins | sample 2165561 | NCBI WGS metagenome assembly RRZU01 (sample SAMN10456909, study PRJNA506462) | wastewater metagenome | isolation source: wastewater sludge | place: USA: Moscow, Idaho
TCGCTACTCATGAAGCCTATGAATCATTCTGTAAACAATGTCGCTTTCGTTCACAAGCGGTTCAGCCTGCTTGAAAAATACAATTCCATCCGTTGGTGCAATGATTTTTTCAACTATATTTCCTTCATAAGGGTCTGTGATCTCTGCCATCAGATCTCCATATTTCACTTCTGCACCGGCATTAACATAATTATGAAAAATTCCTGCTGTTTTTGTATAAACATTGCTCAGATCTTCTTCATTGATAATGTGACTGATATATCCACTGTGACTTTCATACTTCACAATCCCCATCCTGGTGAGAAACCTGAGGACCGAACTGACTGCCTGTTTTGCACTGACCGGATCGATCTCGTCATTTTTATTCGTATAGACTGAAAATGCAGCGGTCTCTTCATTCTGCCAGTTGTAATTTAACGTCTTTGTATCAATTGGTTTTGGTTTTCTTACCATTACATAAGGAAGACCGAACAAGTTAGCAAGTGAAGTATTCTGATACCCCGTTTCCATCATTCTGACATGTGGAACAAACTCACCACTCATATAGAAGGAAGCGAACTGGATTCCATAAGTATATTCATGAATTGCATCCAATACGTCTCTTGCAATTCTTGATGTTGTGTCACCATAATCCGTCCCTGGGAACATTCGGTTAATATCTGTATTGTCCACTGCCCAGAACCTGCTTGCTGTATTAATGGAAAAATGATTTACACAAGGAATCACCAGGATTTCTTTTCCTGAACTGATACATCCTTTTGCTTCAAGTTCCTTTAATTTTTTTACCAGCTGGGAGCAGATATAGAGCTGCTGTATCTCATTTCCCCTGATCGGGCCCAGGATGCAGGCTGCTTTATCACCTTTACCGAAACGATACCCATTGATTGTAAAATCCTCCCTGTAGGGAGAATGATAGCTGCAGATCGAATCTAAATACATCTAAGTTACCTCCTGTCATTTTTTATAATTCTGGCAAGCAGCGATCCTGCATATACCATAGGATACTCTCTGAGCGAGAACACCAGACCGCAGACTGAAGCATAATAGGACTTTATGATCTCTCCACTCAGCGGATTAATGATGTCACCTATCTTATCCCCTGTTTTGACTTCGCAGTTATATTCTATACAGGGAAGAAAGACACCACTTTCATCCGCTCTGATGAATTCTATTTCTCCGTCACTTGATACAAGCGGTTCCACTCCCTGTTGTGGTTCATCCTCCCAGATTCCAAGATGATTCATAAGCCTGAAGATGCCGTCAGCGAGCTGCATTCCATTGCTTTGGTCAATGTGATTTCCAATTCCCATCTCAACAACAATTGTCGGCGTACCAAGCATGTTCAGACTGTATCCCAGTGTGGATTCATCAACAGTTTTTGTTGCATTTTTCCAAATCATATTCACATTCATAAGTTTTGCATATGGAAGAAGCTGATCCGCCCAGACTTCACTTAGTCTCACCTGCGGAACTTCTCTGATAAAGGTATCACTTGAATGCAGGTCGACACACATATCAGAACCAGCAATATCTGCAACGATTGCAGAAGCTACTTTTTCGATCATGGGACCTTCTGTGTTTCCTGGAAACATTCGATTCATATCTATCTCTGTTTTTGGTACATTTCTGTAGACCGCATCCATACCAAGTGGATTCAGACATGGATAGATATCCACGATTCCATTGAGTTTATCTATATTTTCACGAATTCTTCTGGTCACTTCATAGCAGACAAATTGTCCTTCCAGCTCATCACCATGAATTCCTGTAACTATTGCGATTCTTTTTGGACGATTTTGCAGTTTTTCAGGCTGCAGCCTATTTTTTTTGATTACTAATTTTTCCCTGACCGGGAGACCGATTGATATCACTGTTTCTATCATAAAACATCCCTCCATATAATAAAAAAATGCTCCAAGGTGCTCGTCCCTGAAGCATTCTAATTTATTCTTCCAGTGCCAGCCACTGAACAATATAACCAAATTCAGAATCGATCATTTCTTCTGTGATTCCCATTGTCTGTGATGATATTTTGAGTCCTTCAATCACAAACATAATATTTCTTGCCATTGCAAGTGGATTATCACAAAAAAACTCGCCATTTGCAACACCCTCTTCTATCAGTTGTTGCATGATCTTGACCGCGACATCAAATTGTCTTCTGATGCTGTTATCTTTTTTGGCAACTTTATTTTCAAAATAAAATTCATAAATTGCAATTGTTAGATTTTTCTTTTTACGGAGCAGTTCTTTTTTCTGTTCCTTAAAAAATAAAAGTAGAATGTCCATGCTTGTGGCATCTTCTCCAATTGCATCAGAAAACACATCATCTGTTTCCTGAACTTCCAGTTTTAAAACATCTTCAAAAACTTCCTTTGTACTGTTAAAATATAGATACAGACCACCGCGACTGATCTCGCACTTCTCAACGATATCTTTCATCGTTACATTTTTATAGCCCTTGTCCATAAAAATTTCCCGCGCATTCTCTAAGATATATTGTTTCTTCTGCAAAGACTTCTCGCCCATGATGTGCTCCTATCCCCGTTATTTATCTAAAGGTCCCTCATAAAATTCCATTAATTCACGCAGTTTATATAAAACAGCAAGCAATACACCGTTTTCAACTCCTTCACTCCATAAAACTGCCTTTGTCATTCCCCTTAAAACATATTTTGACAAAATTCCCTTTAACAGGAACATATCCACTATTCTAGCATTTGCAATGCATCTAAGTTCATCCTGATCTGTCTTCATCCGATATTTTGAATATGCATATGCGTAATTTTTATCGATCAGGTTCGTACTCTTTGCTTCCTTCACAAAGCCAAGTAATGTAGAATCGTATACCGGAATGGATAGTGATATTTTATCTACACCATTCCCTTCATAGGATGTACTGACTCTTTGTCCCTGTCTGGACTCCATCCATGGTATATACCTGATTAATTTTTTAACGCTCTCTTTATATTCTTCAACGATTTCATACGTGCTGAGTCTCTCATTATCCATGTTTTTCAGATCCTTTCCAGACTATAATAATTTATTTTATCATAGAAAAAGCCAAAAATACACTATTTGTTCAACAAATTATTAAAAAATGAATTTTTATAAGATAGTCTTAGATTCTTTTCTCCCTTGTAAAATAAATCACATATAGTATAATTATTTCTATATGGAGGGTAAATAATGACAGCAAAAGAATTTCCAAATGATACAACTATCATTCAGGTCGGTGAACCCGTCGAATATATATCGCTTATCTCTAAAGGATCTTTACTTGTCACACTTCCTACAGGTGAAATGACTTTAAAAATCGGTGATGCCGTTGGTGTTCATGATGTCTGTCAAGGAGTGCATACCTGCAGTTATAAGACTTTAGAGGACACGACTTTGCTGCAGTATCCCTGTTCAGGTCCAGATGATCTCCTTCAACTCCTTCGGGAAAGCAGTGAGCTTTCCGTACTCTATATTAATTCTATGACGAAACAGATCTGCGAAGTCATGGATATGTATGTTCTATCCTCTTTCTTTTCAGATAATCTATATCGCTACCTGCATGACAGCTACATGGATTATAAAGAAATGTGTCAAAAGCTTTCCCAGCCTGTTCATGTCATGGATAAATTAGAACAGCTGGATCCACTTATTCCACCTGACGCCATTCATGAATGGGAGTCAAAGTATTATGAATCTTTTCGTTCTCTTGATAATCAGACTAAAAATTTAATTTTTCAGAATAATCCTGCAATTGAATGTGGCTATCTTTGCAAGATCAGTGAGGATCTTCATAAAATTTACCGGTCATCCGAGATCATCTGCGAATACAATACAAATTTATCCGCTTTATTGCTAAACAGCCAGAAGCTGGATCTATTTGGATTATTAACTGATCTTTATGTTGTCGCGTCAAAATCACCTTCAGATTACCTTGCACTCGATGCGACTATCAGCAGGCTTGCAATCCAACTGGAAGGCAATCCAAATGTAGATGTAGCATATTACAATAAGCGAATGAATGAATATAAAGAAAAAATGTCAGCTGCAAAGGTAAACCAGGCTGCAAGTGCTGCATTGTTGGAAGATCAGTCGGATTCTCTCCAAAAAAGCGCTGCTCTTTCAAGTCTCTCCGGTTCTCTCGACATGATCTTGAACTATTCAGGATGTGCACAGGAAACAGCCGAACTTTTTCGTGAAAAAATCATCGCCTGGAAACATATGGTCGACAAAAATGCCGATGATGATAAAGCAAGAAAACTACGTCTTGAAATTGCCAAGCTCTTCAACGAAATCTATATCAATGTTTTTGAAATCAGTTGTGCTGACCAGAATCTTCCTGCCGTCATTAAAATGTTCCTGAACTTTGGTTATATGGATGAGTCATTGGCTGGATTTGAGCAATCCTGTTATCTGTATTCTATTATTCATGATTATCATGGTGATGCTACAAAAGGAATTTATACCTTCCACGAATGGCTTATGATGATCTATCGGGGAGAAAAAGAACCTTCCAGAAATGAATTTGATGTAGACTATACAGCCTATATTCATGAAATGAAAATGACTGGTCAGATTACTTTGGAACTTGAACAGCGGCTATTAAAAGATAATGTGCAGAAATGTTTATATGAGCTCCACAATATGTTTCCTGTTGTCAATAAAGTGACCTTTGGACGTATCTCTACTTTCTGTCCGGTACTTTGTGATCAAAATCTCTTAAAATCACCCGAATACTGCCTGCTCTCTCCCGCAAAGATCACAGAATGCATTGACCATATCCGTAATGTCGATTTTAATGCCTTTTATAAAGAAACAATTTACAGCAATCCTTCTATTTCTATTAATAAAGAAATGATTCATACTGAGGTTCTTCCGGATATTATACTTACCCCAAACGTCGGAAATCGTGGAATCATGTGGCAGGAAATCGAAGGCAAGAAAAGAAGTACCCCTGCAAGATTTATTCTTCCGGTCCTATGTCTTGTTGATCTGGATGTACTACTGATGAGATTGATCGCAGAATATCGTTGGGAAATGTGTAAAAGAATACAGGGAAGTCGGTGGAACGATGTATCTGATCCATCTCTTACCAGCCTATATTGTGATTATGCACAGTTCTATAAAAAAAACAATGACCTCAGTACACAGGCAAAAGAACAGATCAAGGCAAATCTATTAAAAGCAAAAAATAATTTTCGCGAAATGTTCGTAAGGGATTATCTGGTATGGGTTCTTTATGAAAGCGGTGGATCCCCAAGACTTAACAAAGTCGTTCGTGGAATATTATTTGAATTTTGTCCATTTCCATTGAACACACGCAGTAAGCTGGCAACAAATCCTTTGTTCGCAGACATGATAACAAAGTATGATCGCAGACAGTCCCAGGCAAAGAACCGGCTTGATCTGCTGTTTAAAAAGCTGAATTCTGCCTCCTTCTCTATTCCTATCGAACTGGAACGTGAGCGCAATTATCTGGATAAATAACAAAAAAGCTACTATGACCTTTCCATGCAAGCTCTGTCCTGCATAGTCCGTTCATGGTAGCTTTTATTGATCAGGTCATTTTAAAAATGAATCATCCCTGGCTTTCAGAGAAAAATGAGCTTATTTTCGAAAATACTTCATCTTCATCTTCGCCACTCACTTCAACACTGACTTTATCACCCTTCGCTGCGCCAAGAGCCATAATACCAAGAATACTTTTGGGATCAATCGTCATGCCGTCTTTCGCCATAATAATATCACTTTTTACATTGTTGCAGACTCTGACCAGTTCTGCTGCTGGTCTTGCGTGCAGGCCTTCTTCAAAAGCAATGATAAATTCTCCAGTTTTCATTAAATAACACTCCTATTCTTCTACTTTCTTTTTAATTGTTCCAATAATCAGTCCGGTCACAACTGTACCGATTGCGATCGCAAGGATATACAGTGGCCAGTTCTCTACTGCAAAGAATACAAAGATCCCACCGTGAGGTACTGACAATGTTGCATTGAATGCCATGGAAAGTGCTCCTGTAATCGCTGATCCGATCATGATTGATGGAATAACGCGTAGCGGATCTGCCGCTGCAAATGGGATAGCGCCTTCTGTAATAAAGCTTGCTCCAAGAACCCATGCTGCCTTTCCTGCTTCTTTTTCTGCTACTGTAAATTTATTTTTAAATAATACAGTTGCAAGCGCAAGTCCAAGTGGTGGAACCATACCTGCTGCCATAACGGCTGCCATGATGGAAGAACCTGCTCCTGCTGCTAATGTTCCTGTTCCAAATGCATAAGCTGCTTTGTTGACAGGACCACCCATATCAAGTGCCATCATCAGACCAAGAATCAATCCAAGGATGATTGCATTTGCACCTGACATTCCTGTCAGAAAATCATTCATTGTCTGATTGATCATAGCAACTGGTTTACCAATCAGATAAAATAGAATCAGACCTGTTGAAATAGAACCAAGTACCGGTATGATCAGCACAGGCATAATACCCTGTAATGTTTTTGGCAGTTTGATATATTTCTTAATTGCATATACAATATAACCTGCCAGAAAACCTGCGACCAATGCTCCAAGAAACCCTGCATTTAACTGGACTGCGACTGCACCACCGATCATACCAGGTGCAAGACCGGGACGGTCTGCAATCGAGTATGCAATGTATCCGGCAAGAATCGGGATCATAAGTCCAAAAGCTCCTGCTCCGCCTCCCATACCCATCAGATAGGCTGCAAGTGTTCCTTCCTGTTCAAATGCATTGTATCCAAAAATAAAACTTAATGCAATTGCAATACCACCCGCAACTACAAATGGAATCATAAATGAAACACCATTCATCAAATGTTTGTATACACCTGTACGCTGGGCTGCTCTTTGTTCTTTGATCGATGCAACTGCATCAGACAGATCAGCTGCAGCATAGACGCTTGCGTTCAGTGCTCTTTCAATCAATTTATCTGTTGATTTCAATGCTTCACTGACCGAAATACTTAATACTTTTTTTCCTGCAAAACGTTCCATCGGAACAGCTGTGTCACATGCAAGAATAACTGCGTCTGCTTCTTTGATCTCAGCGTCAGTCAGTTCATTTTCAACACCTACTGAACCTCTGGTCTCTACTTTTACTTCATACCCCATTTTTTTTGCAGCATCTTCAATTGCCTCAGCAGCCATATAAGTATGTGCTATTCCTGTTGGACATGCTGTTACTGCTAAAATTTTCATACGATTTCCTCCTTAAGATTTAAATAGATACTTTAACCCTGTTGCACATCAGGGAATATCTCATACTTTGGTAACTACTACCTTCTCATACATCTGTTTTACTTCTTCCAGTGAAAATGACTGTGTTCCCTCTTTTGTAACAGCAAGCGTTCCACATGCTGCTGCATATCCAAATGCTTCCTGTAGTGGAAGTCCCTGCTCTATGCCGTACAACATTCCTGCAATCATGGAATCTCCTGCACCGACCGTGCTTTTTACAACGACATCAACAGGTCCGGCATGAAAGCATTCTTCATCTGTAATCAGTAACGCTCCTTTTGCCCCCATGGAAACAAGAACAATCCTGATCTGATAGGTCCTGATCAGTTCCCTGCTAAAACGAACAATCTCATCCGTTGAATTGAGTGTGACCTGAAACGCTGTTTCAAGCTCATGTATATTGGGTTTGATCATATAGGGTCCTGCTTTGATCCCCTCCACAAGAAGGTCTCCGTCCGCATCCAGTACGGCTTTTGTATCTTTTGCCCCTTCTATGATCAGTTCTTTATAAATACTGTCAGGCAGTCCCTTGGGAATGCTACCACTGAATACAGTAAATTGGCTGTCTTTTGCCATATTGTGCATCAAATCTTTCAACTGGACCATCTGGACATCTTGAATATAAAAGCCCTGTTCATTCAGATCCGTTGTCATCCCTGCATCGAGTTCAACAATCTTGGTATTTGTCCTTGTCAGACCTTCCACTTCCAGAAAGTTGTATTCCAGGTGTTCATGGGCAATCAGCTCTTCAACTCTTTGTTTGTTCTCACCGCCAATAAATCCACATATTCGGGTCTCAACTCCCAGCCTGTTCAATATTTTAGCAACATTGATTGCTTTACCACCAATATCTTCCCTTGCACCAGCAATTCGGTTCACACCACCTCTGTCCATGGAAGAAAGCAAGATTGTTTTATCTATTGCCGGATTTAGTGAAACTGTAGTAATCATATTGTTCCCTTATCCTTTCCTGCCTCATCTGTTTCTCTCGTAACAAAACAATATTTTACTAATATTGATTTGTTAACATTTCTATTGTTATGATGTTGTACCGCTAAAAATTAATTCATACTAAACGCGTTCCACCAGAATATCTTGCGCCGCAAATCTTTCAAAATGATAATCACTCAATTTTAAATCAGTAATGATTTGATCCACCATCGATATTGGTGCGATCTGACAGCGTGCCACCTTTTGAAATTTTGTACTGTCTGTCAGAATAATTCTCTCATCTGCAATAGAAAGCATCGTGCGTTTCATTTCTGCTTCTTCCAGATCAGGAGTCGTCAGCCCATTCTCAATTGTAATTCCATTTACCCCTACAAACGCTTTGGAAACGTTAAATCGTTTCAGCATCTCACTTGCAACACTTCCAACAGTAGCTAATGTGTTCAGTCTTACCTTTCCACCCAAAACATAAAGTTCCACTTTTGTATTGCGTGCCAGAATAGATGAAATCGTTGTTGCATTCGTTACGATCATCAGAGGCATATCCGAATCGCCGATCAGTCTGGCTAGCTCGATCGTAGTTGTGCCCGCGTCCAGAACAATACTATCTCCTGGTCTGATCATCTCAAAAGCAGCTCTTGCAATTTTTCTTTTTTCTTCAGCAGATATGAATTCCTTCTGGTTGAACGTCTCCTCATAATTCAGTTTAATGCTGTCATTAATGAATGCACCACCATGCGTTCTTTCCAGCTTATTTTCATTTTCAAGCTGTGTCAGATCTCTTCTGATCGTTGCTTCTGAAGCCTGAAGAAGATCACACAATGTTTTAACCGAAATGGATTTATGTTGTACTAATAGCTGCATGATTTTTTCATGCCGGTCAATCGCCATCATAGTTTCACCCTATCCCCAGATCACTATTTAATAAAAACTGCATCAGTTCAGATGACGATCCTGCTTCTCGCAGTCCGCTTCGGAACTCTTCTTTCATCAGTTTTCTTGAAATACTTGCGAGTATTTTCAAATGTTCATTCCCTGCATTTTCCGGTACCCCTATCATGAATACCAGATCAACCGGTCCTCCATCCAATGCTTTCCAATCAATGGATCCTACTTTTGCAAAACATAAAAATGGTTCTGTGACCGCTGCTGTTTTTCCATGTGGGATTGCAATTCCAAATCCCATTGCCGTACTATATTCTGTCTCACGGTGCAATACTGCTTTAATATATTCTTCAATATCCTGAATTCTGCCCTGGCTTTGCGCCAGTTCTGCCAGATGTCTGATCACTTCTTCTTTCGTTGTTCCATCCATTTTCAAATCGATCAGTGTTTCTTCAATAATCATATTTACTCTCCTCTTCTTTCAGAATCAGTGTAATTTCTTCAGCGGTTCTGCATGTTACTATTTTTTTTGCGATCTCTTTTGTGTCTTCATAATTGATCTGTCTGATCAGTGTTTTTATTTCTGGTATGACTGCAGGGCTCATGCTCAATTCATCCACACCAAGACCGATCAATGCGATCACATTGGTCGCCTCTCCTGCCATTTCTCCACAAATCCCAATTTCTTTTCCTGCTGCATGTGCTGCATCAGCTGTTTGTCTGATCAATCGCAAAATTGCAGGATGCAGTGGCTGATATAGATAAGCAACTTCTTTATTCATACGATCAACTGCCAGTGTGTACTGACAGAGATCGTTTGTTCCAATACTAAAAAAATCAACTTCCTGTGCAAGAATATCTGCTATGATCGCAGCAGATGGAATCTCGATCATAATTCCTGTACGGATCGCTTTATCATAATTAATCTGCTTCTCATCAAGTTCCTTTTTACATTCTTCTAATAGTTCTTTTGCCTGTAATACTTCATCAAGAGAAGATACCATCGGAAACATAATACTGACTTTTCCAAAAGCAGAGGCACGAAGTATTGCCCGAAGCTGTACCTGAAAGAGCTCTTTGTTCGCAAGTGTGAATCTGAGTGCCCTGAATCCAAGAAATGGATTCTCTTCGTGCTGAAACTCATAATAAGGAAGATTTTTATCTCCACCTATATCAAGAGTACGTATGATCACATCTTCTAATCCCTGTTGTGCTGTTTTTTTATATTCATTGAACTGTTCTTCTTCTGTCGGAAAATGTCTGGAATTCATGTAAAGAAATTCTGTTCTGAACAATCCGATTCCTTTTCCTCCAGAGTTGGTCACAAGTTCTGCTTCTTCTGCATTCCCAATGTTACCGTATAGTTTTATGACTCTTCCATCTTTTGTGATGGCTTCTTCATTCCTGACCGCTTCCATTTTTTTCCTTTTTGCGATCAGTTGAATCTGTCTGGTCTGATATTCTGACAAAATAGTCTCATCCGGTGAAAGATAAATATGATTTCCTATCGAATCAAGAATTACCTGTTCTCCTTCTTCTAAATGACCCAGCAACCCTGTAATTCCAACAATTGTAGGAATTCCTTTTGCTTTCGCCATAATTGCTACATGGCTTGTCTGACTTCCTTCTTCCAGTAAAATACCCTTTATAAATTGATTGATCTGAGATGCTTCGGAAGGCTTCAGATCTCTTGCTGCCAGAATGACATCTTCTTGAATAATGTCAATTCTATTACTTTCAATACCAAGTGCGATTCTTAAGAATCGATTCGCTACATCTTCTACATCTGCTGACCTTGCCCTGAAATAATCATTTTGCATATTCAAAAACAGATCCATGATCTCTTTCTTGGTCTCTTCAACAGACTGCTCCAGACTATAGAATTCCTGCTGAATTCTATTTTTGATCTTACCGGTCATCATTGGGTCATCTGCCATCATCAGATGCGCATCAAAAATCTCTACTTCTTCAAGCTGTCTTTTTTCAACAGCCTGATCCTTCAGCTGTGCTAGCTCCTGCAGTGCTTTACTGTGAATATCCTCAAACCGCTTTAATTCACTCTGTATTTCTTCCTCGTTGATCTTTGATCGTTCTATTACGATCTCAGCCTCCCGATATATGAATACCGGTGCGATGTCGATGCTTTTATAAACAGGTATGCCTGAAAGTTCAATCATTTTCAATCACCCTTCTTTCATTTGCTCGTTTTTGATTGATTTAATTCTATAATATCAATCAAATTAAATCAATCCATTTTCCCCAAATACCTCATTTTCATCGATTTGCTAGGGTTCGCTCCTTCGTTTTTATGCATATTGTATCACTTTTTGATTGTATTTATTCTAATCAATCATTTTCAATCAATTATAATGATCAAATGAAATCAAAGCAAAAAAATATCCGGAAAGCAATCACTGCTTCCGGATACTTATTTTTTCGATTTCCATTCCACTCTGTGCAAAATAGAAGTCAAGATAATTATCTACTGCAATAAACACCTCAAAACCGAACTCTTTCTCGATCCACTCACCTTTTGTACCGTTGATCGTCATGGAAGAGATCAGGTGATTATTCAATAGTATCGAGAGGGATATCTGAGCAAGTTCACCAAGATCGGATCTCATGCGTATTGTTCCTGTATAAGGACCACGCTCTGGGATATGAATGCTATACTGGTTATCACTTCCAGCTTCTGTTCTCAGCGCGCGCACATCAAGTTCCACCTGCTCCATCAGTTCTGCAGCAGGTTGCAGGATCACAGGCGCTTTTTTACTTTCCGGTACATTGATTTCCTGAATGCTCTCTTCTTTTCCTATAAAAGAATCCATGACCGGGAATCGCATGATCACACTACAGATATTCTCTGCATTCCGTTGTAGTTCACCACGTGATATCGTTCCAGAATCAAGTCCCTCCTGGGTATTATCCTGATTACTGTTTGCCCTGGAATCACCACAGACCATATAAAGGTCATTTTGTGCCCTGACCATTGCCGTTGTATTCTCACGTGTCCCATCTGATCCTTCATCATTCAGTTTTGCCCACCAGTCAGTCATTACAATTCCATCGAATCCCCATTCCCTGCGAAGAATTGTTGTGAGAAGATCATAATTGCTTCCAGTCCAGATTCCATTCAGTGGTCCATAGGTTGACATAATGCTATATGCACCTGATTCCTTTACACAATGCTCAAATCCCTTTAAGTAAATTTCACGAAGTGCCCTTTCAGACACGACCGAATCAGCTGTATGTCGTCCAAGTTCCTGATTGTTGCAGGCAAAGTGCTTGATCGTGCCAGTAACACCATATTTATGCATTCCCTTCAACTGAGCAGCTGCCATCATTCCTGTCAGATAGGGATCTTCTGAAAAATATTCAAAATTCCTGCCATTTAAAGGATTTCTGTGAATATTGATTCCTGGTCCAAGTAAGGTATCGATTTTATTCTTACGAAGTTCAAGTGCTTCCAATTCATATAGTTCTTCTGTCAGTTCTTTATTAAAACTGCAGGCAATCAGTGTTCCATTCGGATGGCTGAATGCCATGGTTCCGCAGTCCATTCTGATTCCGGAAGGCCCGTCTGAGCATCCTGCGACCGGAATGCCAAACCCTTTCAGGCTTTCAGTGACACCACCAAACGCACCTGCGATTCCAGGTGTTGCTTTTGCGGAACACATTCCTTCTGCTCTGGAAAGATGAATCAGGTCCTCATTCGAAAGCTGGGCAATAAATTCCTTCATGGAAGCTCTGCCTTCTTTTACATCGATCAGACGAATTCCTTTGTCTCCTGTCTGTTCTAATGTGATCGGTAGGTTCTCTCTGATACGTTCCGCCA
>RRZU013415580.1_pt1 | contig 12921 bp, 8 predicted proteins | sample 2165561 | NCBI WGS metagenome assembly RRZU01 (sample SAMN10456909, study PRJNA506462) | wastewater metagenome | isolation source: wastewater sludge | place: USA: Moscow, Idaho
AAAATAATATGACTGCGGATTTAAGGTTTGATACTAATCGCTTAAGCGTATTGGGTACAGGTTGGTCAGTAGATTTTAATGGATGTCATCTGTCTAAAAATGGTGTGCCAGCTGCTTACATTGAACTGGGAACCGGATTTATCCGTCTGCAAGAGAATCCTCTTCCAACATTGAGCACTCACGGTACTCCGACTTCTGCCGCTAAAGAATTGCTTGGCAAGTCTGTTCCTGTGAAATTGGTTGCAACTTATTGCAACGGTGCTGATGGTTCACTGACTGCAGAACTTGACCACTTCATGGTTAAATTCATCAATCCGTTGGAAATTGCTTTGGCAAATGTAACTGATTCGTTCAAAGACTTAATCACTGGCGGATCTATCATCAGCATCAGCAACATTGCTACAATCAAAGAAACATTCGGTTTGAAACGTACAGTTTGGGAAAATGGTGCCGTAGCTAATGCAACATTAGGTCAATGGTATGACGTTAAGAATGTTACTTGGAATTTGGATGAGGCTAAAACTAACTTGAAGAAGGATGGCAATAACATCATCATTACTAACGATCCGTTGGCTAGCAACTGGAGTGAGTTTAGCGGTGATTATATATTGACTGCTTCTCCCGATATGGTTAACGCTACTTCATTGAAGTTCGAGAACAATAGTGGTGCTGCACTGCAACAAGCTATTAAGATCGCTGTTCCTGTATATGCAACTACGAAATGGGCTCCTAAGTTGATCGATGCAGACAACCAATATGTAATATTGACTGTAAATCCAGGAACTACTAACAGAAGATAATTAATCTTTGTTTAATTAAAACTTAGGTATATAATAGAAAGGTGTTCTCCACAAAAGATGAGAACACCTTTCTTGTAACTAACTTACCGATAAGATGAAACAAAAAATGAAATATGTAGGGTTTCTGTTTCTGCTGTGTGTAGCTATCACCTCGTGCAACAACGCCGGAAAAAAGCAAGAAGCACAACAAGTAGAAATAACTCCAATCTTTAGTGAAAAAGATACGGCGGAAGTGGTAAGGCTCACTACCGAGTACCTGGATCATTTACAGAAGAAGGAGTTCGATCTGGCTTTGCAGATGTTGAATCATATGCAAAATGATAGTGTGAAAGCACTCTCGGAACAAGAACAAGAAGATTTAAAACAACAGTACCACACCTTTCCTGTGCTCTCCTATAAAATAGAAGGAATTACACTCAATGACGAACGCAATACAGAGGTGGCATACAGTGTTGAGTTTTTCAAAAAGCAAGCGGGACAGGAAGATTTCCCCAATACCATGAGCTTTCGCTTAAATCCACAAAAGATAAATGGTACCTGGTACCTGGGCGTACTAAATAGATAAAGGAAACTTGAATTTCTCAATTTTATGAATATGAAAAAACAACTATTGTTAGCTCTGCTTATCGCAGGAAGTACAGCATCGTTTGCTCAAGAACAACGAGTAAAGATTGAAAGTAAAGTGATCTTCAAACCTCATTGGTTTATGCAGGTACAAGCCGGTGCGGCTCACACCCTTGGCGAAGCTGATTTCTCCGACCTTATATCTCCGGCAGCAGCAATCAATGTAGGGTATAAGTTTGCACCCATCTTTGGTGTACGCATCGGAGCAAGTGGTTGGCAAGCCAAAGGGGGATGGGTGACACCTCAACAGACCTATGCTTTCAACTACCTGCAAGGGAATGCCGATTTAATGGTCGATCTAAGTACATTGTTCTGCAAGTTCAATCCTAACAGAATATTCAATGCTTATCTTTTCGGTGGTGTAGGGTTCAATCATGCATTCAGTAACGATGAAGCCAATTCGCTGGATACCAATATGTATCAAATGGAGTATCTGTGGAAAGACAGTAAAAACTCTATTGCCGGACGCTTCGGATTGGGATGCGATCTGCGATTAAACGACCGCTTGGCTATTAACATCGAAGGAAACGCCAATGCATTATCCGATAAATTCAATTCAAAGAAAGCCGGAAACTGCGACTGGCAGTTCAATGCTTTAGTCGGATTGAGTATTAAGCTAGGCAAAAGCTATACCCAAACAGCTCCTGTCTATTATGAAGCAGAACCGGTGGCTCCTCAGCCCGTACAGCCTCAATCGGTAGTGGAACAGCCAACACCCAAAGAGGTAGTAGCTGTGGTAGAGCCCATGAAGCAAAATGTTTTCTTTGCACTGAATTCGGCACGTATCCAAGACGATCAGTTAGCCAAGATTAACAGCTTGGTCGATTACCTAAAGCAATATCCAAATGCGAAGGTAGATATAACCGGATATGCTGATAAAGGTACCGGTACTGCAAAAATTAACATGAACCTATCGCAAGCTCGTGCCAATAATGTTGCCGAAGCATTGGTTTCGAAAGGTATTTCTACCGATCGAATCACTATTGGTGCCAAAGGAGATACCGTACAGCCTTTCGCCTCTCCGGAGGAGGATCGGGTCTGCATTTGTATTGCTGAATGATTTTTAGAACTATGCTGAACGATTCGTTTTAACATTGATCCCAGAATAGTAGGTTTATATGTTTTGTAATTTTTTTTGGAAATGGAAGGTGTGCCTTTGGTAATAAGGCATACCTTGCATTTATCGTTCTCCGTAGCTCTGTGATTTGTCTTTTACGTTTTCTTAACTTGCGTGTTTAACGATTTTGTTATATATCGCAAATCTGTTTTTGTTAAATCAGACTGATACATTTCGTTTTAGTCTCATCACTTCAAAGAAAATGGCTATCGGGTTGATATAGAAATTTCAATAGAAAAAGACTTCAGCTATTTTTAAACAAGCTAAGTACTCCCATAACCAAAAGAATTTTATTCATGCCTTAAAATATACTCTATGATGCAACAATCTGTTAACCGTTCGCATAGCTGGGCGGATGAAGAACTCTGTAACTTGAATCGCAGGGCGAAGTTGATTTTACTTCTTTCGCTCTTTACTTTGCTTGTTAGCTTATTCCTTTTCTGTTTTGTTTCCTTTGCTTATCGAATAGGAGCCGAAGAGGGAGATTACAAAGCAAGAATGGAGCTAATAGAGCAACTCGGGCTTCAATCGAATGATAGTCTTTACCAGTTAATCATTACGAGAGAAAGCGATGTGCCGTTGATTGACAGAAAGAAAAACTGACGCATACAGCGAGCGATTCTCATCATCAACAAACGTTATTTTAATGAGAAAGATATTTTATATATATATTTTCCTTGCTTTTGTCTCATTAAAATCAGAAACCGATGAAAGCTTTATTACCCATTTATTGTCGTCCGCTAGGATATGTTATTTTACTTTTCTCTCTGTTCATACCCTTTTTTCTAGTCATGCAGGGTATGGTGACCGATGCGAACTTACTTTTTTATAAAGAATGTACCAAGCTGTTGATGATGGTTGGTGCATTGATGATTTTGTTTGCGTTGGTAAAAAACGAAAATCGCGAAACAGAGCAGATACGCAACAATGCCACCCGGCAGGCTATCTTTCTCACCGTGCTGTTTCTTTTTGGTGGAATGCTTTACCGTGTGGCCAAAGGTGATTTACTAACTGTAGACACCTCTTCCTTTCTTACGTTTCTCATTGTCAATGTTCTCTGTTTGGAGTTTGGAATGAAGATGTCGTTGGTCGTTCATTTATTTAAAAAATAATTGATAGCAGATTAAACCTTTAATCTGAATTATTGTCCTAATATCATTAGTTATTAGAACAAATGTATTGGTTAATGAAGAAATCTACTATCTGGGTGTTGTTGATGCTATTATGCTCAATCTCTACCCTCGCGCAAAACAAAGTTATTACCGTATCGGGTAAAGTAATTGAAGAAGATACGAAAGAACCGGTCGAGATGGCTGCTGTTCAGTTGCTGTCATTGCCCGACAGTACTCAGGTAGTTGGAGTAGTAACGAATAAGCAAGGGGTATTTACACTTCCCAAAGTCAAAGCCGGGAAATACCTCCTTAAAATTTCATTTATTGGCTTTTATACCAAAATGCTTCCTCTTCAGCTTGCAAACAATGTGCCGGCCAAAAGCGTAGGCACCATAGCGTTGAAGACCGATGCCGTGATGCTGAGCGAAGCAGTTATTACAGCCGAAGCACCGCAGGTATCGATAGTAGAGGATACACTGGTTTACAATTCGTCGGCTTACCGTACCCCCGAGGGAGCTATGTTGGAAGAGCTGGTAAAGAAGATTCCAGGGGCAGAAGTAGATGAGAGTGGAAATGTCAAGATCAACGGTAAGGAAATCAAGAAAATAATGGTAGATGGCAAAGAGTTCTTTGGCGGTGATGTGAAAACCGGATTGAAGAACCTGCCCGTCAACATGATCGATAAGCTGAAAACCTATGATAAAAAGTCAGATTTGGCTCGTATAACCGGTATTGATGACGGAGACGAAGAAGCAGTTCTTGACTTAAAGGTAAAAAAGGGGATGAATCAAGGTTGGTTTGGTAATGCAGACTTGGCGGCAGGTACCGAAAAACGCTATTCGGGCAACCTGATGTTGAACCGCTTTGTCGATAAAACTCAATTCTCGTTCATCGGATCGGGAAACAATGTAAATGACCAAGGCTTCTCGGGAGGTGGCGGTGGCCCTCGATGGAGACGAAATAACGGCTTGAATGCAACCAAGACGTTGGGTATAAACTTTGCCACCGAAACCCCTAAACTTGAAACCGGGGGTAGTGCCCGCTATAATTATCGGGATGCCGATATTGCCAGTATAAATTCATCGGAGCGTTTTTTAACGGCGGGCAACTCTTATTCTAACTCCAATAATCGAAATATCAGTAAATCACTCGATTTCAATGCCGATTATCGTTTGGAGTGGAAGCCGGACACGATGACCAATGTGCTTTTTCGTCCCAATCTGTCGTATGGTAAAACCAATAACCTTTCCGAAAGCTATTCGGGTACATTTAATCAAGACCCTTACAGCCTGGTAGCCAACCCCAATGATTACTTAGATTTTTCGAATTTGGTTACAGACGATCCCTTGCGCGATATACGGGTCAATACAGCCAATAACAACTCTATCTCAAAAGGCAATAGCTTGTCGGCCAACGCTACCTTGCAGTACAATCGCAAATTGAACAACAAAGGGCGAAACATTACTTTTACCCAAGATACGCCCCGCATATATCGCTCGGCGAGATTCATTCCTCCGACAAAGCCTACAACACCATCAATCACCACGATTTTTCGGTGGTTACGGTAATTCACCTTACTCGTGAAAAGTGGGAAAAGTACCTTTAAGAAACTACGTACTTCGATGCCTTCATTGCGCATCTCCTCAAAGAACAGATGGGGCACATGCCAACACCCCACGTCATCATAGATAACCCGTACCTCTACCCCTTCACGCGCTTTTGCAATCAATACGTCGCGTACCAAACGCCCCACGGCATCATCCTCAAAAATATAAAATTCGAGATGAATGTGCTGACGGGCTTTCTGCAACTCGTGCAACAAAGACTGAAGCATGCTATATCCGCCTGTAAAGGCTTCTATACGGTTACATTCGAACGGAAAAGCTTGATTGGTTTGCTGAAACAGATGTATGAGGCGATGGTATTGATCGGGAAGAATCGAAGAGTCCTGTGCCAGGTATTCGGCCATTGGTTTCTTAAGCAGGCGACCATAACTTTTCTTTCCGATGATGCGCTCCCGCCGTTGGCTTCGGCCAAAGAAGAAATAGAAGATAAGCCCTACAACAGGCAAAAACATTAGTATAAGCACCCACGCCATCGTCTTCACCGGGTTTCGATTATCGAGAACAACGATAATAATGGTACCGATGATGGCTCCGAAGTAGAGGATATCGAAAGCTACCGTTGCTATCTGACTAACCAATAAATTCCAATCAATCATAATTATAGATGCTAATATAGGTGAGCAAAGGTATAAAAAAATAGGATGATCATTTCTTTGGCAGAAATATATTTATTTGCCAACTTCACAATTTGGTTAAAAAACAGCTTCTGGATAATGATCTTTTACAGAATTAAAGAACGATAGGATGCGGTTTACGTATTTTTAACAAACAAGTATAAAAAAAAACATTTAAACATAGGGATTATAAATAACTTTGCACCCAAATTCTCATTATGGAAATAAAAATGCAAAATATATGAAACTCTTAAAACAATCCCGCTTTTTTCATAAACTTCCCGCATCCACATATATAATAGCGAAGTATCTTATTGCCAAGAATATATTTTTGTGGATCGCTTGGGCTGTTGTTTTATTTGCCTCTTGCCGGACCGATGAACCGATAGATTCATCGACACCCGATAGTGATACGAGCCAGGTATTACTCAATATATATATGCCGGGACTCAAGCCCCCAAGTACTCGCGCAACCAATGACGAGGCAGTGCATAATGTTGCTGTTTTATTATTCAAAAAAGACCATTTAAATATAGAAAAAGTCATGGTAATGAAAACGCTCAATCCATCGGATATCATCAATTCTGGAGGAGTGAGTGGTAATGTATTGCTTCGCTTGGGAAGTGCCAATACAGATACTTACACTCGAATTGTAATCGTAGCCAATGCCACCGACGCATTAACAGCGAACAATATTCAAGTAGGATCTACATATGATGCATTGAAAACAACCTCTTTTGGACAAAACCTGTTTCACTCCTCCAGCGGGCAATGGACGAATGCCCCCGGGATTCCTTTATATGGAGAATATGCTCCTGCCGGTGGTATCGTCTTGCAAGCAGGTGTTTCTAGCACATTGCCGACAATACCAAGTGAGAGAATTCTACTTTATCGAACATTAGCTCGCATTGATGTAAAGAACAATGCAACAACCGATGGTTTTACTCTTACAAAAGTACATCTGTGCAACTCCCTAAAACAAGGATTGTTACACACCGATCTTACGAAATACAATGCTGGCCAGCCCAATCTGCCTACCACCGTTACCAACAACATTTCGCCTGCCACCTATACCCCGGCATTGGGAATGCAAGTATTGGAAAATGCTATATATGCTTGCGAACAAGCTTCCGGTTCGATTAGCGGAAGCATATTCTCCGGGCCGCGCATAGTGATCGAGGGAACTTACAACGGAGCAACCTGCTTCTATCCCGCTGATTTTACTTCCGATGGCACACGCCCTACGGGAGGTGGCATTGCAGGCAACTTTGTGCCTATATTACGTAATCACAAATACCTGTTCACTATATCTGCCGTAAAATTCAAAGGATACAACACGTTGCAAGAAGCCCTGCAAACGCCCGAACAATTAACAAACGGCACAACAATAACTTTGACTACTATCAATAATGGGGAATACGAAAATTTCCTTTTCAATGAAACTACCTATTTAGCTGTTTCTGCCCAAACGAGGAGCTTTGGGTATCCTCAAAGTGTCGACTCCACAAGAAACAAAATAGATATTGCTACCGATTGGATCAATGGCATTACCATCAAGGCTTTCAATACTGATGGCTCGGAAGTAACGGCAGCCGAGCAGTGGATGCAACCCATTCCTGCCTCAGGGCCGGCAAATGCCAAAACAACTATATCTATTGTGACATCCCCCCGAGAGGATAAGGCATATACCGGCTATCTGCTTATTAGTGCCGGGCGCTTGGCTATGAAAGTAGATGTGAATGTAGCTAAAGCGGCTCCCAAAAACCCCTTGGATAATATCGCTCAATTTAATGTAGCCGGTGGCTATCAGTATGGAGCAGCACCATCCAGCAATGCTACTCCTGCCCAAACCGATCAGGTTTTGCGTTGGGCAGCCAATCATGACATTGATCAAAGTGGTTACTACAATCAATATGTTTTAAGAGGAGTGAATAATTCTTGGCTAAATCCAGGCACTCTTAATGTATTTAATAATGCGTTGTTGAATACCAAGTGGCATTTGCCTTCTAAAACAGAATTTTATAGCATTTATCCTTATTCCCCCCTAGGAGTAAAATCTGATATTGGAACTACAGGGAGAAATTGGGACGCTAATGAAGGTATCGAAATCAAAGGTGTAAAAAAAACATACAGATCAACTTACAAGGTCGTTGGAGGTGGCATAATGTACGCATTGCGTTTTATGCAAGCTACAGGTGGGCCTGTAAATGGCACTACGACAGAGTTTCCATTAGCTACCGACAATTCTCAACTCTGCGCTTATCGCTATGAAACGAAAACAGGTGAAGCCCCCAAGGTGCAATGTATCTATTTAGGTGCGAGTTTTTCCGACAATATTAACACAATATCCAACGATTCATGGTGGAGTAGCCAACCTATACATTTTATCACAACGCGTGTTTTTCCGCTAGCCAGTTTCATGACCGCGGCTGCACCGTCAACAAATTATTATACACTGTCATCTGATAAGATAGGTCTATATTGGCTATCTAATCAGTCAGAGATACTTCACCTCAATCCACCATATATAACATGGACTACTGCTGGTGAGCAGCAGGGAGGTACTTTACGTCCCTTCTCTAATTAGTAAAGAATCATTGGCAACTTACTTTATAAAAATGCTCAAATTTATAATTTAAAATGAAAAATATAATTCGTTCCTGTTTTACTAGCAGTACATTTCTGCTATTTTTACTCACAATCACCATCTTACCGGCTTCCTGCCAAACTGAGGATTCGGATCCGAATAGAGGAAAAGAAAATATGGCAACTTTTTTGTTGGAATTTTCTGGATCTCCACGTGTAGACTCGGAGAATGCTCGCACTTCTCTCACCCGGGCCGGATTGGAAGATGACATTCACAGCGTAGATGTGCTCTCTTTCAGAGTTGACCCTGCGGATCCGACCAATATAAAAAAAGGAACATTCTTTTATCGGGCACAAGGTACATACAACGCTGCAACACAGGCTGTACAAGTACAGCTTATTACCGATCCGACGGCACAGACTCTTGTTGTAGTGGCCAATGCTCGAACACAGGTTAACACATTGGGCGCAGCACTTGGCGAAGCAAAAGAAAACGTAATGAGTCGTTTTCTAATTTCATCTGCTGCCGATGGCTCGCCTAATCTGGCAGCTGGTATGCCCATGTGGGGCGAAATACCGGCACAAGTCATAAACGATACCTACGGAGGTGGGACACCACCTACCGTAAAAATGTTGCGCTCTGTATCCAAATTCACATTAAATTGCTCCAATGTCTCGTCACACCATTTTTTCTCAAGTATCAATGAGGTGCGTCTATATAACTACCGCCAGAAAGGGCGCGTTACCCCTGATAATTATCATGTGGGCAACGCTTCCGTAATCGCTCCAACCATACCCACCGGAGCAGATGTGTCTCCAGGTAACTTTCAGACTTTGATTGCGTCATCTTCTCCGTCAAATGCTATCGCTGAGGGCACACAGCGTTCTTTCTATTTATTCGAGACCAATAGCAAGGCTAAAGTTTCAGGAAACAACAAAGAGAATGCGACTTGTTTGGTCGTGCATATTACATTTGCCACCTCTGTCAAAGGGCAAGCCCTTTTAAATGCGGGCTATCCGAGTGATGGCTATTATCGTATTGATTTCAAGAACTATAGTTCAGGTGACTATCTTGATATCTACCGCAATTATGATTACCAAATTACGGTAGAGGATGTAGAAGGGTTACCGGCTGCCACCGCCGATGAAGCCTATAAAGGAAACCACTCACTCAAGTGCAAGATCGTTCCATGGAATTTGGTTAACGAAAACATTGAAGCCAAAGAAGACAAATCTTTACGTCTTAGCAATGCTGTCTTTACATTCCCCGGCGACCCTACTGTTTCAGGCGAAACAATGGGTACGCAAACCTTAACTGTTTCAACAAAGAATACCGGAGGATGGCGTATAGAGAATATACCCTCCTGGCTAAACGTATCTCAGACATCCGGAGCAGACGGAGTTTCTACAAACATAAACCTAATTGTTGGGGTTAATCCGGGTAGATCCGCTCGTACAGCATCCGTCAATATTATAGCCGGAAGACTCACCTATCAATTAAAAATAAGCCAGCCTGATCCTTGTGGATGTGCGGGCCAACCCAAAAGAATGCGCATTGGCAATAACGATTACTACACTTACCGTATCGGTGGACAGTGTTGGATGCTAGAGAACTCACGTGAAGGAACACCTGACAACATCCTTCCTCCTCTTCCCGGAAAAACAAAACAGCGCTATTTGTGGAGTGGGGATAACTTTGTTATCCCTAGTAAGACCGGCATCCCTGCCACATGGAGGATACCGCTGTATACAGACGTTCACACATTGCGTCTGGGACTTTACAATGATGCAATTGCAGAGAGCCTTTTACAAAAATGGAGCCAGCCGGGAGTATTAGCTCAATTCCCCACACACGATCCTCACGGGGAGATAGTCGGTCCGTGGCCGGATAGGCAACCGCTGCACTTTTATCAAGGTAATATGCCTGTTTGGGAAACACGCCAACTACCACGATTCCTTTCTTACGCATGGATACAACAAGATAATATTTCCGCTTTCTGGTCTCATCAATTTATAAATAATCCAGCCTTGCATACCGGTGTTCAAGGTATACAGGCAGCAGATGGAAGTTGGGGTTATTTCTATTTAGCTCGAATGCCGATTATGATCGTTAACAGACGCAGTAGCCAAACTTCTTCGAGTTTAAGCCATGCCTCAAATATAGCGCTAAAGCCGTTGGGAAACGTATGGGGTCGGGTTAATGGTTTACTAAAGATCCACGAAACCGTACGAAGCGATAATGGAGCACAAGTGCCCCTAAGCAATGGTATTAGTGGTTGGGACTGGATAAATGGTTTGATTGTGATGAAACCACTCAACAGCGGAAGGTATTGGGATGCACCATATTATGATATGCCGTGGCGACAGACGGCAGGTACAGCCTTCTATAACGCAGCACTTCTAGTAGTATCGCCCCCTCTGTCGCTGTTTACGAGCTCAGTTCAATACGCCCGGCCTCCTAAGGTACCTTCAACAAATGACGGTGAATTTCAATCTTATCCCGGAGTGACAGATTTCAATTACACCCCTACGGCAAGAATGCTATCGGTATCTCCAGATTTAGTGAGTAGAACTGGTCTTTATGCCTATCTGGGAAATAGGCTTCCGTTACGATTCGTGCGCAATGACTAGCAATTTGTTAAAAGTGATGTTGCCGTCATTCTATTTCGTTTTTTTCATTCAGGGACAGAGCCACAAATACCCAGGAGAATCATCTATAACAAAGGAAGTATCTATGATTTTAAACTCAGACGGTATACATAATAACTTCTGATTTTGCGATTAGTGGGGTCTGATACCTCTCAGACCTCCTCTGTTATAACCGCTACCGGGGTCACCAAAGCCACGCGAATCACGTGGTTCCATGCCATCGCGTGCGGCTTTGTTTCCAAATATATTCAGGCGGTAGATGAAATGAACCATGCAGTAACTGTTCACACCATTGTATTCGGAAACAGAGCGCACACTGGCTGTCAGCAAACGGCTTACATTGGTTTGCTGTCTGAGGATATCGTACATCTCGAAACTCACCGTGGCTGCTCCTTTGAGAAAGTTCTGTGCCAACTGTGCATTCCAGATAAGCTCATCACGATTCATGCTGGGGTCGCTATATCCTCTACGACTATTGTTAGCCATATTGGTAGACACGGTCATGTTCCAAGGTAGAGTAATATTAGTGCTCGCACCATACGAATAGTTATAGGGTTGCTGGTTGCTTTCGGGGCGTAGTTTATTGCGTTCGAATACATAACCGACCGACCCGTTGAGTGTAAATTCAAACCAATCATTTCGGTAAGAGCCATTTAGGTTTTCGCTCAAAGTCAGTGCCGTACTGGTATTCTTATCGTTGATCTTAGTATCTCTGTTAAATAAGAAGTCGACATTATTCTGGTAGTTAACACGAGAGAATGTGTTGATGGTGAATTTCTTGTTTTTCAACGCCGTATTATAACCAAACATACCAAAAGCACTCCAGTCGCCATCGATGTTTTCGGGACGGTTAATCGTTCCTCCCGTTTGCTCAATATATTCGGTACTATTGCTGATGGCGTTTTGTGTCATCGAAAAACTAGCATGCGTCATGATACCTTGTTGCTTTTCTGCATTGTAGGTATTGTAAAACAGACGCATACTATGCGTAAATGAAGGCTTTAGTCCGGGATTTCCCATCGTAATATTCAACGGATTGGAATTGTCTGTGATGGGCAACAGATTCTCCATACTAGGCTGACCGGCACGCCCGTTGTAAGTAAAACGCAGCTGACTTACCTTGGAGAAGCGATAACGGAAATCAATATTGGGTGCAAAGTTAATGACGTTTCTCACCGTATCTATCATGTAATCGCCTTTTTTATAAGACAGCTTTGAGGATTGTGGTTGAACGGAAACTCCCAAACTCAACTGATACTTCTCGCGAATGAAACGCAGGCTGGTCGTAATGTCATGATTATAGTACCGATACTCGGCTTTCTTGCCTAAACTATCCACTAAATGCTCCTCGTAGCCTGAAGGAAGCGATATACCCGGCTCCCAATCGGGATAATGAAGCAGATCGTAGGTACGCTTATCACTGTCGCTGAGCTTATACTGAAAATTATAGCTGAACTGCAAGAACGTTGCTTTAGCAATGGGTTCACTATAAGTTACCTGAGCACTATAATTAAAGTTCTCCGTGGGAATGGTAATATACTGGTTGCGCAAAAGGGTATCCTTCCGCGATGAGTTTTGCTGTTGATAATAGCGTGTCTCGGATTGCAGGTATTGGTTGCTCTCACGATCGCCATAACCAAATGTTCCTCTAAAACCTCAAATCCGCAGCTAATTTATAACTGATTCAAATAGCGATTTAATTCACCTAATAGTTCCTACTCGTAGCTTTTCCCCCTGCTTTTCTCCTTGATTTCAGGTTATAGGGCATAGCTTCCCCTTTCCCCAGTTAGCTGA
>RRZU013269466.1_pt1 | contig 12920 bp, 8 predicted proteins | sample 2165561 | NCBI WGS metagenome assembly RRZU01 (sample SAMN10456909, study PRJNA506462) | wastewater metagenome | isolation source: wastewater sludge | place: USA: Moscow, Idaho
ACGGAAACGTTGATGTCCAAGACTAATTCCTGTAAAATTATGATCTTCTGCAGCTAAAATTTCATCTCGCGAAAAATCACCTTCAGGACCAATCATAATTAAAATTTTCTGCGGATTATTTTCCAAAACTGTTCGCAAAGGCGTGCGTTCAATATCTGCTTCGCAATGCGCAATACATTTCGTGAAACCTTCAAAATTCTGCTTGATAAACTCATTGAATTTTGTCAAATCATTTACTTTTGGCAAATACGCTTTCAACGATTGTTTTGTTGCAGACTGAACAATTTTTGCGATTCGTTCAATCTTAATATTTTTTCGTTCCGAATGAAAAGTTTGCAAAAATGTAATTTCATCAATACCAATTTCGGTTGCTTTTTCCAAGAAAAATTCCAAACGTTCCATCGTTTTTGTTGGTGCAATTGCAACATGTAAATAGTAATTTTTCTGCTCGAAATTTGTTTTTAAATCAATTACTTTTCCTTCAACTGCTTTTTTAGAAATTGATGTAATTTCAACTTCAGCCAAATTTCCTTTTCCATCTGTTACATGCACCAAATCGCCTTCATTTCCGCGTAAAACTTTCGCGAAATGATGACTTTCTTCTTCGTTCAGAATAGCTGTTTCGTGATGAATTTCTCCAAAAAATAATTTCATTAAATATGGTATTTAGCCACAGATTTCGCTGTGTTTTCTGTAAATAACTCTTGATCAAATTTTAAACTTCCAACCATTGCAATCATCGCCGCATTATCTGTTGTGTATGCAAATTTTGGAATAAAAGTTTTCCAACCAAATTCTGTTTCTCCATCTTTTAATCGTTGACGGATTTCAGAATTTGCCGAAACTCCTCCTGCAATCGCAATTTGTTTAATTCCAGTTTCGTCCGAAGCTTTTTTTACTTTTTCCATCAAAATATTAACAATAGAATGTTGAATAGAAGCGCACAAATCGTCAATATTTTCTTCGATAAAATTTGGATTCGCTTTGACTTCTTTCTGAATAAAATATAAAATTGACGTTTTGAAACCGCTAAAACTAAAGTTTACACCTTCAATTTTTGGTTTTGCAAATTTGAATTTTGTAGGATCTCCAATCTTAGATTTTTTGTCGATAATTGGACCTGCAGGATAAGGTAAATTTAAAATTTTACCCGCTTTATCAAACGCTTCACCAGCTGCATCATCAATCGTTTCTCCTAAAATTTCCATCTCAAAATAATTATTGATTTTCACGATTTGAGTATGTCCACCAGAAACCGTCAAACATAAAAATGGAAAAGTTGGTTTTTCGTCATTGGCATCTTCAATAAAATTTGCCAAAATATGTGCTTGCATGTGATTAACTTCAATTAACGGAATATCCAATGATTGACTGAAAGATTTCGCAAAACTTCCGCCAACCAAAAGCGATCCCATCAATCCTGGACCACGCGTATACGCAATTGCTTTAAGTTCTTCTTTGTTAATATTTGCCTGTTTTAGGGCTTGATCTACGACGGGAACAATATTTTGTTGATGTGCTCTCGAAGCTAATTCTGGTACTACGCCACCATATATTTCGTGAATTTTTTGGCTTGCCACAACATTAGAAATAATTTTATTTCCGTCAATAATTGCTGCGCCTGTATCATCACAAGAAGATTCTATGGCTAAAATGTAGTTTTTATCGCTCATAATTCCTTGTAGAATAAAATTTATAACTTATTTTTACCCTGCAAATATCGTAAATTTAAACCATTGAAAATAGTCAGACGAATAGGAAGATTTTTATTGTCGTTGATTATACTCGTTTTAACTCTTGTTTTAACAGTAGCAATCGCAATACAAATCCCTGCGGTACAGACAAAAATAGCTCACTTTGCCTTAGAAAAATTAAATAAATCACTGAACACACAAATGTATGTGGATTCGGTGGATATTGATTTTTTTGGACGAATATATTTCCATGGCGTTAAGATAAAAGACGATCATAAATATGATTTTATGAAGTCGAAAACCTTGGAAACGACAATTAATCTTTGGACACTTCTACCAGGAATCAAAAAAGATCATATTGATTTGAGTGAGGTAAAATTGATTGAACCCGAAGTTCGTGTGATTACGTACAAAGGCGATTCAATTTCGAATTTTATCAAATTTGTGAACGGTTTTAGTTCTGATAAACCAAAAGATCCGAAAAAGATTTTCAAATTGGATGGAGATTTTATTTTGGAAGATGGTAAAGTTTCAATTGTTAATCAAAATTCTGGGAATATCTGGTTGGATTCAAAACAGTTGAACATGACTGTAAAAAAGTTTCGATTAGTTGATTCTGATATTACGGCTGATTTAGAAAACTTCTGCTTTGTTGCGACAAAAAATAAAGAAACGTATAACGTACAAAACTTTACAGGAAAAGTTCATTATTCGAAAAAAGAAATTCGAGTTGGCAATTTGAATTTGAGAACGGATACATCTGTTTTGAATGGAAATTTATTATTGAGTTACGATGAACCCTCGGATATGAGTGACTTTGAAAATAAAGTTCGTTGGGATGTTTTCTTTGATCGAGGTTCTAAAATTAACTTTAAGGAAATTCGTTATTTTACTCCTTTATTTGATAAAAATTCGTCAGTAGATTTATATGGAAAAGTAAATGGAACACTGAATAATTTGACTTTTTCTGATTTCGAATTGAAAGGTGAGGACAATTATGTTGGCGCTTCTCGTTTACAATTACAAGATGTTTTGCATGGTTCTTTGCTAAATTTTTCGACAAGAAATGTAAAAATCAATACATCATATCAAAAAATCACAAAATTACTTCCAACCTTTGTTTCGAAAAAGATTCCTGATCTATTGACTCGTTTTGGAAACCTAAATTATCGTGGAGATATTGCATTAAATCCGAATGAAATCCATGCAAATGGTTACGCAGTTTCTGGACTTGGAGATGCTGATATTAAAGCGCAAATCAAGAATTATAAAAATGTAAAAGCCTTAATTTATAAAGGAACTTTAGATGCGAAAAATTTAAATCTTCGTCAATTGACAAATGCAAAAGATTTGGGTTATGTAAGTGGGAAGTTTAGATTTGATGGACGAGGAACAGATCTGAAAAATATCAATTTAGATGTTGACGGAATGCTTCGTTACATGGATTTGATGGGTAAACGTTATCAAAATATTACGGTTGATGGTTTGGTCAAAAATTATCAATTCAATGGCTTGTTCGATATCAAAGATCCAAATCTAAATGCGCAATTGAAAGGTAAAATTAACTTTAGTGGAAAACCTTATGATTTTGATTTTACTTCGAATATTCGTCAAATTAATTTAGATTTTCTTGGAGTTACAAAAAATCTAAATGCAATTGTACGTGGCGATGTTGAAGGGAATTTTAAGCTGACAAATATTAATGATTTCAGAGGAAATATTGATGTGAAAAATCTTTACTTCCGTTCGAAAAAAGATACGTTAGAATTGTCGCATGTCATGTTGAATTCTCAAATAGATGGTTCGCATAAAATCATGACTTTGGATGTTCCTAATTATATGCGCGCTACAGTAGATGGTCGCTATAATATTACAGAAGTTGCCAATGTCATCAATAATTCGCTTGTAGATTTAGTTCCATCTTTCCGTCATAAAAAAGTTTCGCCAAATCAGGCTTTTTCGTTTGATGTTTATGTGCAAGAAAATTTATTACAATATATCGATTCATCGATTTCGATTGAGCCAGATACGCATATCAAAGGTTATATAGATGGAACGAAAAATCAGTTGGAAGCGACGCTTGAAACGCCTGGAATCAAATATGCCGGAATTCAATTGTTCCAATCTAATGTTAATCTAAATACAATTGCTGAGTTGCCAACGTTGAATGCGAAGATTGATAGTTTGAAAGTAAGTGGTGTAACGATTAATGCGATTAATGTAAATTCGATTCCGAAGAATGATACAATGATTGTGAAAACAGATTTTAATATTGGTCGAAAAAATCCAATTTTATTTAATCTGAATCTTTTTCATACAGTTCAGAATAATAATGATTTGATTTTTGGATTTTCTCCTTCAACAATACAAATTGATTCGACACAATGGACAATTAATCATTTGAATGATGCAAATTCGAATCGTGTAATTTTTAATCGAATCAATAAATCATTGAAAGTTGAAGATTTATCATTAGAATCGGAAGAACAATATCTGAAGGTGAGTGGTTTATTTAATAATAATACAGATTATAAATTTAATGCTGATTTTAAAGATTTGCATTTAGAAAAAATTATACCTAAAACATTATTGAATAATCTAAAAATTGTCGGTATAGCGAATGGTAAAGTAGATATTATTCGTACAAAAGAAAAACTTGAGCCTACGCTTGAAGCTAAAATTGACAAGTTAGGTTTAAATGATTTTGAGCTTGGTAATTTGACGTTGCAAGGAGGTTATAATGTAGCGGATAAACAATTTAATTTTGAAACAAGTTTACAGAAAGAGCAAATTCAATCGTTGGTTGCTTATGGTAATATTATCAATAAACCAACTGGACCTGAGGTTGATGTAGATGCCAATTTTGATGAGTTTCACATCGATTTCTTAGAAGGATTTTTAAAATCTGTTTTTTCTAATATGCGTGGAACGTTATCTGGTGATTTAAAAATTACAGGACCTGTTGACTTGCCAAATCTTAGTGGGAATATGGTTGCAAAAGACCTTGGATTAAAAGTTAATTTCTTAGGAACAGATTATTTATTTGAAGGAGAAAACGACCTATTTGTTTCGAAACAAGGTGCAGGACAAGGAAGTATTATTTTGAATGATATTGCATTTAAAGACACTGCTTACAATACAAAAGGAAAGGTTGACGGAGCAATTCTTTTCCGCAACCTGTCTAAATGGGGTCTCAACTTAGATTTCGATACGCAAAATTTATTGGTGATGAATACATCTATAAAAGACAATGAACTGTTTTATGGAAAAGTATTTGCCAAAGGAAATGTCTCTATGTTTGGTGCGGTAGAGGAGTTGGAAATTGCTGGTGATGCGACTGTTGTAGGGAATTCTGAATTGACAATTAATACAGGAAGTACAACAATTGAGTCAGAAAATAACTTGGTACGTTTTGTTCCTAACCAACATCTGGACGAAAAATCTAAAAATAATGAACCGCATGCGCCAAAAGGAATGTCGATAGATGTCAACATTAATGCGTATCCAAATGCAATGGTGAATTTGATTTTTGATGCAGCTACAAACGATAAAGCGACAGCGCGTGGTACAGCAGAAAATCTTAGATTCTTAATGAATAAAGCAGGATTGAGTATTACAGGTGTATATAATATAGAAAGTGGAACATATGAGTTTAGACAATTTCCGCTGATTCCGAAAGATTTTAAAATCAAAAAAGGATCTTCTGTGCAATTTGCAGGAAATCCGCTCGATGCAACGCTTAATATTACAGCTGAATATCAACGTTCGGTATCAAATGTTGGAGATTATTTAGGTGTAGGATATTCGCAAATTTATGATGCTCTCTTATCAATTAATATTTCCGAAACGTTGAAGAAACCTATTATCGATTTTGGATTAACAATTCCTAATGCAGGTTCGGATATCAATTCGCAGTTACAATCAAAATTCCGTTCAAATACAGAAGAACAGATGCTTCAGTTTAGTTATATCTTATTGACAGGTAAATTTGGTGACGCATCGGCTGTTCAGTCTGGTGTAACGAGTACAGCTGCTGATATTGGTTTATCGACAATTGCGGGCATGTTATCATCTATTGCGAATAATGTAGATATACAAATGGAGTACGTTGGTGGTAGTGCACAATCGGAGACAAATGATAAAATTAGAACTTCGGTTTCATATCGCGTTAATAATCGTTTAAGTTTGCGTGGTTCGTATGGAATTGCGGTTACAAATAATAGAAATGTACAAGAGAATTTCGATGGTAATTTTGATATTTCCTACGATATTTCAAAATTAAATAATGGATCTTTGGTCTTAAAAGCATTTACAAAACCTACAACTTTCGGTTTATTACCTGGAATGGAAAACAACTTGAATCAAAGTTTCGGAGTCGGAATACAATACAACAAAAGTTTCGATACGTTTAGAGGTTTCTTAGGTTTAGATGAAAGTAAAAAGAAAACTAAAGCTAAAAAAGAAGAGCAACCACAAGAAAGATTTGATTCGATTGTACTTCCGAAACAGTTTAAAAGTGAGGAAAGAAGAATAGATTCTACTCGTCAAACTACAAAAGATACGGTCAAAGTTACGTATCAAAAAACTACTCAACCTAAGGTGGAGCAAAAGCGCCGTGGTTTAGTCAAAATTAAATAAAAAAAAATGAGTTTATTGTGGTTAGACAATAAACTCGCGCAAACAAACAAAAGTGATTAGTTCTTTCTTTTTTGAACTATTATTATAACAAAAGTAAAATATTAAATAAATCATTAAAAAATATTTTGAAGTTTGTTTGTTTTATTTATAATTTTGCTAAAAATTAATTCGATTTTTTATTAAAATAATAATAATAATCAAAAATTAGGAAAATGAATTACATAATTGATGATGTTGATAAGAAAATTTTGATGTATTTGATTGACAATACAAGAATGCCATTTACAGAAATTGCAAAGAAAATGAATGTTTCTGCTGGTACTATTCACGTACGTGTTAAGAAATTAGAGGAGGCTGGAATCATCAAAGGAACTACACTAATTACAGATTATGATAAAATGGGTTATCAGTTTGTTGCGTATGTAGGATTGTTACTTACAAAAACAAACAAAACTCAGAAAGTGATAGATGAATTATATAAAATTCCTAACGTAACAGTGGTTCACGTTGTTTCAGGGAAATATAATATTTTCTGTAAAATTCGTGCAAGAGATACTTCTGATGCGAAAGATGTTATCTACAAAATTGATCAAATTGATGATGTATTGAGAACAGAATCTATGATTTCGTTAGAAGAATCTTTCAACGATAAAAATAGATTGATGCATTCAATTTTTCATTAAAAATAAATTTCAATTTATTAATCATCCCACAAAATGACAGACGAAGAAAAAGAAAAATATTTTCAGGTCGCTCTATGTTCAAGTCTCGTACTTTTCGGGTTTGATGGAGAAGATCTCAAAATATTGGTGTACAAAAAACTAAACGATCCTTTCAAAGGAGCATTGGTTTTGCCAGGAAAATATATTGCGCCAACGGTAAGTAACGATCAAGCAATTCACGAATTGTTAATTGAGAAAATTGCTTACGATGAGCATCAAACATATATTGAACAATTGAAAGCCTTTACAAAAGTTTTTCGTAATCCATTAGGACGTGTTGTAAATGTTGCTTACTATGCTTTGGTTAAATTGACGCCTCAAATAGAGGAAAAAGTGAAAACACAAGGTGGAGAATGGTTTCCTTACGATCGCGTTCCGGATTTAGCTTTTGATCACAATGAGATTGTAAAATATGCAAAAGAGCGTGTAAAACGTCGTGTGAAGCGTCGTCCAGTAGGATTTAACTTACTTGGAGATGAGTTTACAATTGCGCAATTACAAAGTTTGTATGAAAAAGCCTTGAATCGTGAGTTGGATAAACGTAACTTTAGAAAGAAAATCTTTAACTCAAATTTAATTATCGAAACAGGTAATACAACTGATCCTAAACAACATCGTAAAGTATCTAAATTGTATCGTTTTGATGAAGAAAAATACGAAAAATTGAGTTTGAAAGGATATGATTTCTTATTTTAAAATAAAGCTATGACAGATCAAAAAGTAGAACAAAATCAAGAACGTGACGACATTTTTGACACAAAAGTTTTAATGTCGGATAATACCAAAACAAAAGATTTGAAACACGAAGGAAACAAAACATCATTCCTTTTCAAATCAATGATTTTTATAATGGTTTTCTTGATTTTGAGTATTCTTTATCGTGGTTATCAATTATTGGTGACAAATGATTATTTGTTCCGCCAAATGATGAACGAAGATGCGCCAGAAATGCCAAAATGGTATCCAATTGCAACGCTTGTTTTAGGAGTTATTGCATTAATTGGTATCTTTTTAGTAAAATCTTACAAAAGAATTGGTGTGTATATGGTTGTAACATCATTATTCGTGTCAGCAGCAATGCAGCCTGAATTTATGGCAGATGGAACACTTTTTACCATGTTTACATTGTTTGTGTTTATAGGTTATGGTTTAGCGATTATCTATCCATATTGGCACAAGTTTAAATAAAAACTTAATAAAGTATAGAAAAGAGGTTACAATTAGTTGTAACCTCTTTTTTTGATGCTGAATTATTTGTATTAATATCATTCAATATGAATATTTTAAGCTTATTAATTGTTTAAGTTGATAAAAAAACTGCTTAAATAAAGCGAATATGAGAATTTAACGGCTATATTTGTCTTGTGTGGAAAAAATATAAATTAAAAGTACAAAATGGATTGTATTTCAGTATTTGATATGCTCAAAATTGGCGTTGGTCCTTCAAGTTCGCATACTTTAGGTCCTTGGCGCGCTGCAGAAGCTTTTCTGAAAGAATTGGAAGCTGCATCTATCTTTAATAAAATTACTAAAGTTCGTGTAGATTTGTATGGCTCTTTATCGCTTACAGGTAAAGGACATGCAACTGATTATGCAGTAATGTTAGGGCTAAGCGGTGCTGATCCTGAATATATTCCTGTTGATGATATCTCGAATATTATTAATACGATCAATACAAATAAACAATTAAATTTTGGAAATAAATTTTTAATTGATTTTAATCCTGAAACTGATATCGTTTTTAATCGTGAGTTTTTATCTTTTCATGCTAATGGAATGATGTTTACAGCTTTCTATGAGAACGAAGAATTTTCTTCTACGTTTTATTCGATAGGAGGAGGATTTATTACAAAAGAGGATGATAGTGCTACCAATACAGATGTCACTTGTGCTTTTCCATATTTATTTAATACATCAACAGAATTATTAGAATTTTGTTCGAAAGAGAATAAATCGATTTCAGAAATCATGTTCGAGAATGAAAAAACAATCCGAACAGAAGATGAAATTCACCATGAATTAATGCGTGTTTGGAATACCATGTTAGAGTGTATGTACATTGGTTGTCATACAGAAGGTATTTTACCAGGCGGATTGAACGTGAAACGTCGTGCTTACGATATGCATAAGAATTTGGTTGGAGCAACACCTTATTCTAATCCGCAAGAATGGATTGCTTCAATCCGAAAAACCAAAGTATATTTTCGTCAAATCTTGAAATGGGTAAGTTGTTTTGCTCTTGCTGTTAATGAAGTAAATGCTTCATTAGGTAGAGTAGTAACAGCACCAACAAACGGAAGTGCAGGAGTTATTCCAGCAGTTTTGATGTATTATTTGGTGATCGAAAATCATAAAGCTGGTCAAAAAGAGATTGAACAATTCTTAACAACAGCAGGAGTTATTGGTTCTATCTTTAAGAAAGGAGCAACTATTTCTGCAGCAATGGGAGGTTGTCAAGCTGAGATCGGTGTATCTTCGGCTATGGCTGCAGCGGCATTATGCGAATTAATGGGAGGAACTCCTGCGCAAGTAACGATGGCTGCCGAAATTGCAATGGAACATCATTTAGGTTTAACATGCGACCCGATTGGAGGTTTGGTTCAAATTCCTTGTATCGAACGTAACACAATGGGAGCGATTAAAGCGATAAATGCGGCAGAATTAGCATTGGATACAGATCCGTTGACTGCGAAAGTTCCGTTAGATAAAGTCGTAAATACGATGTGGGAAACTGCAAAAGATATGAATAATAAATACAAAGAAACTTCTGAAGGAGGTTTGGCAGTTGCTGTAAATATTGCAGACTGTTAGTAATTTATTCATTATCAATAAAATAATATTATGTGTATTAATTGTAAGGATTATGAATGTGTGTTGTGTATTTCAAAAATAATCCTTACATTTGCACAGCCTTTTAGAGTTAAGGTACGGATGTTAAAGAATATTCATTTAGGGATTTTTTAGGCTGCTCAGCCATTTAATTTTATTCTTTCATATCTGTTGGTTAAATAATTTAAAATAAAACCGGTGATATGGAATATAAATGAATTTCATTATCTCGGTATCGTATCTAACATGATTACATTCAAAGAATTAGGACTTCAAGAAGAAATCCTAACTGCAATTGAGAAAATGGGCTTCGTTAACCCATCTCCAATCCAAGAAAAAGCTATTCCTCAAATCCTTTCATCAGATCAAGATGTTATTGCATTGGCGCAAACAGGTACAGGAAAAACTGCAGCATTCGGGCTTCCGGTTTTAAATCAATTAGACAGCAATTCAAAATCAGTACAAGCAATTATTTTGTGTCCTACTCGTGAATTATGTTTACAAATTGCAAAAGAATTAGAATCTTTTTCTGCAGATATGCGTGGAGTACGTGTACAGGCAGTTTACGGTGGTGCTGACATCGTTAAACAAATTAGAGGATTAAAAGATAATCCACAAATCGTTGTAGGAACACCAGGTCGTACAATGGACTTAATCAAACGTGGCGCATTAAAAATTAATGACATCACATGGACAGTTTTAGATGAGGCAGATGAGATGTTGAACATGGGATTCCGTGACGAAATCGATTCTATCTTAGAAACAACTCCAGAAGAAAAACAAACTTTATTATTCTCAGCTACAATGCCTTCTGAGGTTCGTCGTATCGCTTCAGAATATATGCACAATCCAGTTGAGATTGCTGTAAGTAAAGTAAATACTGCATCAAAAAATATCGAGCACCACGTTTACTTAGTACGTTCTTCTGATCGTTACTTAGCTTTAAAACGTTTGGCCGATTATTACCCAAATATTTATGGTATCGTTTTCTGTAGAACTCGTCGCGAAGCGAAAGATGTAGCAGATAAATTGATGCAAGATGGTTACAATGCAGACGCATTACACGGAGATTTATCACAATCACAACGTGATCACGTGATGGAAAAATTCCGTAACCAAAACATTCAAATCCTTGTTGCAACAGACGTTGCTGCTCGTGGTATCGACGTAAATGAGTTGACTCACGTAATCAACTTCAATTTACCAGATGATCCAGAAGTTTATGTACACCGTTCAGGACGTACAGGACGTGCGGGTAACAAAGGGATTTCTATCATTATTTCAGGAGGACGTGAAGCGCGCAAAATTAGAGATTTAGAAAAATTAATTGCTTCTAAAATCGAGCCTAAAAACGTACCAACTGGAGCAGAAATCTGTGAAAAACGTTTAATTTCTTTAATCGATAAAATCGAAAACATCGAGGTTGATGAAGAATTAATCGAGCCTTACATGGAAACTGTAAACGAAAAATTGGCAAACTTAGATCGTGACGATTTATTAAAACGTTTCATGACAGTTGAGTTCAATTCTTTCTTAGAATATTACAAAAACACGAAAGATATTTCTTCTGAAGGAGATCGTGGTGATAGAGGAGATCGTTCTTCTAACCGCCGTGGAGGTCGTGATTTCTCTCGTTTCTTTATCAATATTGGTCAAAAACACAACTTACGTGTTCCAAACTTAATTGGTTTAATCAACGAGCAAACACGTAACCGTAACATCGAAATTGGAAAAATTGAAATTTTACGTAATTTCTCTTTCTTCGAAGTTGATACACAATTCGAATCATTAGTGTTAGAATCTTTCAAAGATGCACAACGCGATGGTGTAGATTTAGATGTTCAAATCTCTAAACCAGAACCAAGACGTGGTGATGGTGAGCGTCGTGGAGGAGATCGTCGTCGTAATGACAGAGGAGGAGATTCTCGTGGACGTGGTTTCAATAGCCGTCGTGATAATGACCGCGAAAGAAGTGGAGGTTATCGTGGTGGAGATCGTGATCGCGGAGGAGACAGAGGTGGATTCCGTGGCGGAGATCGTGACCGTGATTCAAGAGATTCTAGAGGTGGAGATCGTGGTGGTTACCGCGGTGGAGATCGTAACAGAACTGGAAACTCAAGAAGAGGTAGAGATTAATATATTCTCAACAAATAATAACAAAAAGGATGATTTTATTAAATCATCCTTTTTTTATTTATAAATATTGTGGTTGAATAAATAATTTTTCTATATTTATTCAAAACCACAAATAAATGACAGTACAAGAATTGTTTAACTCTATTCGATTATCCATCGAAGAAGATAATTATGCGCAATTAAAAGAAATTAAAATTTTTAAGCCAGAAAAATTCAATTGGGTAAAGGATATTTTCGAACCTTATAATGTTGCTCAATTAGGAACTGAAAAAGGTTTGATTTGGAAGTATAATGATCAACGAGAAGATTATACTTTTCAGGATTTAGCTGATAAATACAATCAATTCTTAAACTATTTAAGAAACAAAGGAATTAAACAAGGAGACAAAATGTTTTCTCAAGTTCCATTATTACCGATTACTTGGATTGGTTATTTGGCTTCTATCAAAGGAGGATTAATTATTATTCCAGCCGCAACAACCTTAGAAGCAAGAGATTTAACCTTTAGATTCGAATCTTCTTTTCCAGAAGTTGCTTTAGCAGATCAAGCAAATGCATCAAAAATAGATGAAGCAGAAGCAAAATTTGATAAAAAGATTAAGGTAAAATTAATCACAGAAGGCGAACGAGAAGGTTGGACAAATATCAATGAGTTATGGAAAGAATCTACGCAAGCTGAGGCTGCTGATACAAAACCTGATGACGATTTATTCTACTTCTTTACCTCAGGAACGACAGGAATGCCGAAAGTAGTGGTGCACACGCATTATACTTATCCGCTTGGAGGTTTCACGACTTCTTCTTGGGTTGGAATGAAAAAAGGCGATTTGCATTACAATATTTCTCAACCAGGTTGGGCGAAATTCTTTTGGAGTAGTTTCTTTGCTCCGTGGAATATGGG
>RRZU010630469.1_pt1 | contig 12919 bp, 8 predicted proteins | sample 2165561 | NCBI WGS metagenome assembly RRZU01 (sample SAMN10456909, study PRJNA506462) | wastewater metagenome | isolation source: wastewater sludge | place: USA: Moscow, Idaho
CATTGGCATCGCCATGGGAACCGGAACGGACGTGGCCATGCACGCGGCCGGGGTGACCTTGATGCGTGGCGATCTGGCTCTGGTCGCTTCGACCATCGACATCTCCCGCCGGACCTACGCCAAAATGCGGCAGAACCTGTTCTGGGCTTGTGTCTACAACGTCGTGGGTATTCCCCTGGCGGCAGCGGGACTGCTGAACCCGGTCATCGCAGGTGCCGCCATGGCATTCTCAAGCGTCAGCGTGGTGTCGAACGCCTTGCTGCTTCGGCGCTGGCGCCCCGTCAGAATTGGATGAGAGGAAAGCGACATGAACATCGGAGCGGTTGCCAAGGCCAGCGGTGTCTCGGCCAAGATGATCCGCCACTACGAGCAGATCGGCTTGATTGGCCAAAGCCCCCGGACCGACGCGGGCTACCGCCAGTATCAGGAGAGGGATCTGCACACACTGAGGTTCATCCGCAGCGCTCGTGATCTGGGGTTCTCCCTGGATCAGATTCGGCAGCTTCTGTCGCTCTGGCATGACGGGCAGCGCTCCAGTGCAGAGGTGAAGCAACTCGCCGAAAGTCACTTGAGCGATCTGGATGAACGAATTCAGGCGCTCACCGCGATGCGCGACGCACTGGTACGCTTGTCGGAGAGTTGTTGCGGTGACGATCGTCCTGATTGTCCGATTCTGGAGGGACTTGCCGGGAACGGGCCTGTATCATCAAGCCCGTCCCAGCTCTCGAAGCAGAAAGCCCAGGGCGTTTAGGGCAAACGGGGCATTTTCCTTCGTGGGAGGCCGGGTGTTGTAGCGCATTTGCTCATTGGGCTTCCCGCGAGAGTGAAAGCGCTGAAGCAGACGAATGGCCTAACCTGCTGCCAACGGTGACTGGGTATTGCCATTGCCTTGCTGTTTTTCAAACGCTTTCAGCTGGTCGCCCAGATCAAGATGAAGGGCGCTGCTCAGGGCATCTCTGGTAGCTTCGAGCCAATGCTCCAGAACAGTGGTTGCCGCCGCACGACGGAGATCGATCAAAGAGACCGGACTGGAGCGGAATGCCGCATCGGCCACCTTATCCAGAATTGTTGTGGCCTCTGGGTCTGCTTGTTTCGGGATATGGTCGCTGATCAACTCCAGGAGGCGCTGAGCTGAAGGTCTGCTACCGTTTGGAAAACCGCAGTTGAGCGTAGGGAGGGTCGGGTGACAGCAATGGGTCGGTATTTCGCACTCGCCAAAGTGAAAAGCTACCTCTCGTCGCAGCTTGCAGTTGCGCGGCAGCTAACTTGCACATTGCGGCCGATACATGCCGCCGGCCGAACGACCGTTCAGGCCGATTATACAAAGCCTGCGATTATGGAAAGTGGCAGGTCGGAACGAGGGTCAAACGCTGGAGGGCAACGGCAGGCAAGAGTTCCGACCTTCACATAATCACAGCGTGTTCAGGCAGCCGACCAGTGAGTCGGGCGCCTGGTAGCGCTGGATCTTGACGTCCGGCTCGCGCAGTCTGCCCTCAGCCAACCCGCAGACATCATGCAGCTGTTCCTCGTAGCGGCGTAGTTCCGCCGTGATGTGATCGGAAAACGCCGATGCTGACTGTGCGCTTGGCGTAACCGGAGACGAAGAGATGTGGCTTATAACGGTCTCCTGATTTGAAACTACCACTTCAGTAAACTGAGGAAATTATGTCGAGCCCACGGGATGCCATCCGCCCCCAAGCCGCGTCCTGCCTGTTTCTTAGCCACAATCACCCCGTTTACTTTCCATAATCATCGGCATTGAATAATCGGCCATAGCGGCCGTTGGCCAGCGTTACTGAATCGGACAGCAATCGGACAGCAATCCGCCACCTTTTTGCCTTTCAGCCCTGTGGGTTCGCAAGCTCGGACTTTCATAGGTCGTGTCCTCCCCGGGGCGCTGGGTGGCATGCACATGCCTCGCCATGGGCGGCCGCCACCAGTTCGTGCAGGATCCCACAGTCCGAACTCGTGTGAGGCGTGGCGCACTGTCCTCGTAGCGCAATGAGCTGGCGTTCGAGAGCCTGCATGCTGGCGAGTCGGGCGCGGACCTTGGCTAGCTGCGCGTCGATGAGAAGATTGATCTCGGCACAATCCGCCTGCGGGTTGTCGAGAAAAACCAGCAGGCGCTGGACTTCGGCCAGGGGGATGTCGAGCGCGCGACAGTGCCGGATGAAGGCAAGGCGTTCCAGATGGGCATGCGTGTAGGTGCGGTAGCCATTGCTGGTGCGCGTCGGGGCGGCCAGCAGCTGTGCTTTCTCATAGAAACGGATGGTGTCGACGTCTACGCCGGTGGCTCGGGCCAGTTCGCCAATTCGCATTGCCTGCTCCTGAGGGGATTCCCTTCATCTTAGGCTTGACCTTGAAGTCGCTCCAGGGTTTTTAATCAGCGCATCATGACAACGAACGGCTGAAGGGGAACGGAAATGTCGGAACACCAGGACTTACACAGCAATCCGCCGCTGCGGGCAGGAAGCTCCGGCTGCGGCTGTTCGAGCGCTTGCCAGCCAGGTCTTGCATCCGATACGCGGGACGACTTACAAACGCAGCAACCTCCCGGCGAAGTCCTCCGGCTGCACCTCCCGGCCATGGACTGCCCGACCGAGGAGGGGCAAATCCGTCGCGCGCTCGAGCGCTTTACCCGGATCCGGCGGCTGTCATTCGATCTCCCTGCGCGCAGCTTGAGTATCGAGGCCCCCGTCGAGTGCTGGGACGACATCGAGGCCGCTATCGGGACCGCGGGTTTCAAAGCGGAACGGCTGGTCACGGAGGTGCAGGTCGACAAGGCGGCGCTTGCCCGAGCTCAGTTCCTTCGACCCGTTGCCGCACTGGCGGTTGCGATGATGGCGGAAGCCATTGCCTACATCTCGCCTGAAGCGCTTCTCTGGAAGCTCGTGGGCATGGCGGTCGCAGGAATTGCGATTGCCCTGTCGGGACTCTCGGTGTTCCGCAAGGGCGTCGCCGCACTCGCGCGCGGACAGCTTAACATCAACGCACTGATGTCCGTCGCAGTGGCGGGCGCCTTCGTGATCGGCCAGTGGCCGGAGGCGGCCATGGTGATGGCGCTCTACGCCATCGCGGAGCTGATCGAAGCCCGGGCCGTCGAGCGCGCACGCGACGCCATCAAGAGCCTGCTCGATCTTTCGCCCCAGGAAGCCGAAGTCCTGCAAGACGATGGCGAGTGGCGCGTCATGCTCGCGAAGGAGGTTGCCGTCGGTACCGTCGTGCGGGTACGCCCCGGTGAACGCCTGGCCCTCGACGGAATGGTGCGTAATGGGCGTTCGGCGGTGGATCAGTCACCGGTGACCGGAGAAAGCATGCCGGTGGAGAAGGGGCCGGGCGATGAGGTGTTCGCTGGCACCATCAACCAGGACGCGGCTCTCGAGTTTGAAGTCACCGCACCGGCGACCGATACCGTTCTGGCTCGCATCATCCACACCGTCGAGGCCGCCGAAGGTTCCCGTGCACCCACCCAGCGCTTCGTCGACCGGTTTGCCGCGATCTACACCCCTGCGGTCTTCGTGCTGGCGCTGGGCCTCGCGTTGGCGGGGCCGCTGCTGTTCGGTTGGGCGTGGCTGAGCAGCGTCTACAAGGCGCTGGTCATCCTGGTCATAGCGTGCCCGTGCGCGCTGGTGATCTCGACCCCCGTCACGGTGGTGAGCGGGCTGGCCGCCGCGACCCGCCGCGGTATCCTCATCAAGGGCGGCGTCTATCTGGAGGAGGCCCGCAAGCTCCGAGCCGTGGCGCTGGACAAGACCGGTACAGTCACGGAAGGGCGGCCGCGCCTGGTCGCCACGGTCATGCTGGGCGATATGCCCGACGAAGCCGCGACGCGTCGTATCGCCGCAGCCCTGGCCAGCCGCTCGGATCATCCAGTTTCGCGCGCGATTGCCAGCGGTCTCGCGGTGCAGGGTGTGCCGGATGTGACAGACTTTGGCGCCGAGGCGGGACGCGGTGTCTTCGGGCAGGTTGACGGTCACGACTACGTGCTCGGCAATCATCGCTGGATTCATGAGCGGAACCAGTGCTCCGCCACGCTTGAATCCCTGATGTCGAGCCACGAACGGCAAGGCCGCACGATCACCGTCTTTGCCGACGCAGGGAAGCCGCTGGCGCTCTTCGCCGTCGCCGATACCGTGAAGGCAAGCTCGCGGGAGGCGATCGCCGAACTGGCTGTGCTGGGTGTGCGGCCGGTGATGCTCACCGGGGACAACCCCGCCACCGCCTCAAGCATTGCGGCCGAAGTCGGCATCGACGACGTTCGGGCCAACCTGCTGCCTCAGGAGAAGCTGGACGCCATCCGGCGCCTCGCCGACTCAGGGACCACCGTGGCCATGGTCGGGGACGGCATCAACGACGCGCCAGCACTGGCGACGGCCAGCATCGGCTTTGCGATGGGAGGCATGGGCACCCACACGGCGATGGAGGCCGCCGACATCGTGATCATGAACGACGACCTGCGCCGCGTACCGGAAACCATCCGGCTCTCGCAGCGCACGCATGCCATCCTCTGGCAGAACATCACCCTGGCGCTGGGGATCAAGCTGGTGTTCCTGTTCCTGGCGATCTTCGACAGCGCGACCATGTGGATGGCGGTGTTTGCCGACATGGGTGCAAGCCTGCTGGTGGTGGGCAACGGCCTGCGCTTGCTGCGTGGCAGCAAGACCGGCGGCAGGCTTCCTCATTTCTGATACCATCTGCGCCCATGCGTCGCTGGCTTGCCGTCTTCCTGCTGGTCTTCCTGCCACTCCAGTTCACCTGGTCGGTGGCGGCCGCCTATTGCCAGCACGAGTCAGGCAACGTTCAGCACTTTGGTCATCACGAACACAAGCATGCAGGCGACGCCGGTGCCAAGGACGCCAAGAAGGCGCCTTCGGGCATCGACGAGGACTGCGCCTTCTGCCACGCCGGTTGCGTGTCAGCGCTGACCGGCGTTTTTGACGTTATGCCCCCGCGAGTGGCGGATTCAAGCCCGCCTTGGGCGCCGCACTTCCTCACCTCTCCGCCGGGCGATCTCCCCGAACGCCCAAACTGGATTGCTTCCGCCTGATCGGCGGGAGCGGATCCCTCTTTCCTTCGCATCCTCCGCGGCGCTCGCCGCGCGCCCATCCGGCTTATCGGAGGGCGTCCCGCCGATTCCCCCACGTGTCTTTCACTATTGGAGAATCGGATGCCATCCAAATCAAGCCTTGCGCTTGCGCTGATCTGCGCCCTGGCCATGCTGGCCGGGCCGACGCGAGCCGAAACCTACATGGCGGTCATTCCCGCCGCCATGAGCAACCCCACCGGGCCCCTGAGCCTCGAGGCGGCGCTCGACCTTGCCCTCACCGCCAACCCTGAGCTCTCGGCGGCCACGAACGAACTGCGCGCCGTCGAAGGTGCGGTGATCCAGGCCGGGCTGCGGCCCAACCCCGACATCTCGACCTCGGTCGAGGACACACAGAACCGCGCGACTCGCAGCACGACCGTCCAGCTCGGCCAAAGGCTCGAGCTGGGCGGCAAGCGCGCCGCGCGCGTTGCCATCGCCGAGCGGGGCCGCGAGGTCGCGGATGCCGATCTGGCCGCCCGTCGCCTCGAAGTGCGGGCCGCTGTGGTCGGGGCGTTCTTCGATGTGCTGGTGGCCCAGGAGCGCCTCCAGCAGACCGACGATCTGGTCGCGCTGGCCCAGCGCGCCACCCTGGCCGCAGCCCGGCGGGTGGCCGCCGGCAAGGTCTCGCCGGTAGAGGAGACCAAGGCGCGGGTCGCTGAGGCCGCCGCGCGGATAGAGCTCAACCAGGCCCGCGCCGATCTGGTCACAACGCGCAAGCGGCTGGCGGCTACCTGGGGCAGCACGCAGCCGCGCTTCACGCAGGCGGAAGGGCGCACCGAGGCGCTTCCGACTCTGCTCTCCGACGACGCCCTGGCCAGCCGCCTTGAGACAGCGCCGGCACTGCGGCGCTGGCGCCATGAGGTCGAGCGCCTGAAGGCCCAGGCCGAATTGGAGAAGGCGAAGCGCATCCCCGACATGACGGTGAGCGTCGGCGCCAAGCGGGCGGAGGATCTGGGACGCAATCAGGCCATCGTCGGACTGTCGATCCCGTTTCCGGTCTTTGATCGCAACCAGGGCAACCTGCTCGAGGCGCTCCGACGGGCCGACAAGGCGCGGGACGAACTGCGTGCTGCGGAACTGCGCTTGGGCGCCGATGCAACCCAGAACCAGGAGCGGCTGAAGGCGCTGCTCGCGGACGTTCAGACGCTCCAGCAGGAGATTCTGCCCGGCGCTCGCAGCGCCTACGACGCGGCCACCAAGGGCTTCGAGCTCGGGAAGTTCAGTTTCCTCGAAGTGCTGGATGCCCAGCGCACCTTCTTCCAGGCCCGTGCCCAGTACCTCAAAAGTCTCTCCGATGCCCATCGCACTGCTTCCGAACTGGAGCGTGTGCTGGGTGCCATCACTTCGCCATCTTCCATGATGGCCGATCGCCCGTAGGAGCCAGCCATGAAGAATCCGTTCAACTCAACCCCGTCCCGACTCAATCCGAAACAAGCCGTCGCGATTGCCGCCATCGTCATCAGCGGGATTGCCGCGGGTGCCTGGATCCTCGGCACCGGCCCGGCTACCCCCGTCAGCGAGACCGCCGAGCCAGCTGCCCACGCCGAAGCCGAGGGCCACGACGACAAGGAACATCACGGTAGCCGTGCGGGCGACGGGCATGCAGATACCGGCGGGCACGGTGATGCCGAACATCACGTCGGGAAGACCGAGACCGAGGGCGAAGCCCACGACGAGACCATCGTGTTGACCGATGCGCAGATCCAGTCGGCTGGCATCGGCATCGACAAGGCCACGCCGGCGCGCATACGCACCAGCAGCCAGCTGCCGGGCGAGATCCGCTTCAATGAAGACCGCACTGCCCACGTGGTGCCGAGGCTGACCGGCGTGGTCGAAAGCGTGCCCGCCAACTTGGGCCAGCCCGTAAAACGCGGGCAGGTGCTCGCGGTGATCGCGAGCACCGGGCTTTCGGAGCTGCGCAGCGAGTTGCTGGCGGCCCAGCGGCGCCTGGCCCTCGCCAGATCCACCTACACCCGCGAGAAGCAGCTGTGGCAGGAAAAGATCTCTGCCGAGCAGGATTACCTCGCCGCCCAGCAGACGCTGCGAGAGGCGGAGATCGCCGTGGCCAACGCCCAGCAGAAGCTGGTTGCGCTGGGTGCCAGCGCAACGGGCACGGGTAGCCTCAACCGCTACGAGATCCGTGCGCCTTTCGACGGGATCGTGGTGGAGAAGCACATTGCCCTGGGTGAAGCGGTGAAGGAAGACGCCAGCATCTTCACCCTGTCGGACCTCTCGTCGGTGTGGGCCGAGATCGTCGTGCCGGCGAAGGATCTCAACGTGGTGCGGGTTGGCGAGAAGGTCGTCGTCCGGGCGACGGCGTTCGATTCCACTGCCGAGGGCCAAATCTCTTACGTGGGCGCGCTGCTCGGGCAGGACACGCGCACCGCCAAGGCCAGGGTGACACTGCCAAATCCGAAGATGGCGTGGCGACCGGGGCTGTTCGTGAATGTAGACGTGGTGTCGGGCGAAACAGAAGTGCCGGTGAGCGTGCTCGCCGACGCGGTCCAGACCGTGGAGGACAAGCCGGTGGTGTTCGTGCGGGTTAAGGACGGCTTTACCGCGCAGCCGGTGAAGCTCGGCCGCGCCGACGGCAAGCGGGTCGAGGTGATCGACGGGCTCGCGGCCGGAACGGCCTACGCGGCGTCGGGTAGTTTTGTGCTGAAGGCGGAGCTCGGCAAGGGCAGCGCCGAGCACAGCCACTGATGGGAGGGAGTGATCATGTTTGAACGCATCATCCGCCTTGCCATCGAGCAGCGCTGGCTGGTTTTGCTGGCCGTGCTGGGGATGGCGGCGCTGGGTATCTACAACTACCAGCGCCTGCCCATCGACGCAGTACCTGACATCACCAACGTCCAGGTCCAGATCAACACCGCCGCCGCCGGCTACTCGCCGCTGGAGGTCGAGCAGCGGGTCACCTACCCGGTGGAAACCGTGATGGCCGGCCTCCCGCAGCTGGAGCAGACCCGCTCCCTGTCGCGCTACGGCCTGTCGCAGGTCACCGTGATCTTCAAGGACGGCACCGACATCTACTTCGCGCGGCAGCTCGTCAACCAGCGCATTCAGGAGGCGCGGGAGAAGCTGCCCGCCGGCATCACGCCAACGATGGGACCGATCTCTACGGGCCTCGGTGAGATCTACTCGTGGACCGTGGAGGCCGAGGAAGGCGCCCGCAAGCCGGACGGCACGGCCTACACGCCGACCGACTTGCGCGAGATCCAGGACTGGATCATCAAGCCGCAGCTGCGCAACGTGGCGGGCGTGACCGAGATCAACTCGATAGGCGGCTTCGCCAAGGAGTATCAGGTGGCACCCAGCCCCGAGAAGCTTGCCTCCTATGGCCTGACCTTGAACGACGTGGTCACGGCTATCGACCGCAACAACGGCAACGCGGGGGCCGGCTACATCGAGAAGCGGGGCGAGCAGTACCTTATCCGCGCGCCGGGTCAGCTGCGTACCCAGGACGACATCCGCAACGTGATCCTCGGCAACGTGCAGGGCGTCCCGATCCGCATTCGTGACGTGGCGGAGGTGGGTATCGGCCGCGAGTTGCGCACCGGCGCGGCGACCGACAACGGCCGCGAGGTGGTGCTCGGCACGGTGTTCATGCTGATCGGCGAGAACAGCCGGACGGTGTCGCGGGCGGTCGATAAGAAGATGGCGGAGATCAACCGCAACCTGCCCCAGGGCGTGCAAGCGGTGACGGTGTACGACCGCACGGTACTGGTGGACAAGGCCATCGGGACGGTGAAGAAGAACCTGCTCGAAGGGGCGATCCTGGTGATCGTCATCCTGTTTCTGTTCCTCGGCAACATCCGGGCGGCGGTGATCACCGCCATGGTGATTCCGCTGTCGATGCTGTTCACTTTCTCGGGGATGGTCGGCTACCGGGTCAGCGCTAACCTGATGAGTCTGGGGGCACTCGACTTCGGCATCATCATCGACGGTGCGGTGGTGATCGTAGAGAACTGCGTCCGCCGGCTGGCCCACACCCAGGAACGCCTTGACCGCCCGCTCACCCGCAGCGAGCGCTTCCACGAGGTCTTCGCCGCCTCGAAGGAGGCGCGCCGCGCGCTGCTCTTCGGTCAGCTCATCATCATGGTGGTCTATCTCCCAATTTTCGCCCTCGCCGGCGTGGAGGGGAAGATGTTCCACCCGATGGCCTTCACGGTGGTCACGGCGCTGATCGGCGCAATGATCCTGTCGGTGACCTTCATCCCGGCCGCCGTGGCGCTGTTCATCGGCGAGAAGGTGGATGAGAAGGAGAACGTGCTGATGCGCGTGGCCAAGCGCATCTACGCCCCGGTGCTGGATCGCGTAATGGCCAACAGGTCGGTGGTGCTCACCTTTACCGCCGTCGTGATCGTGCTCTCCGGCCTGCTCGCAACGCGCATGGGCAGCGAGTTTGTGCCCAGCCTGAACGAAGGCGATTTCGCGATCCAGGCGCTGCGCATCCCGGGCACTAGCCTGACCCAGTCCGTCGAGATGCAGCAACAGCTGGAGAAGCGGCTCAAGGCCGAGTTTCCGGAGATTGAGCGGGTGTTCGCGCGCACTGGTACGGCGGAGATCGCCTCCGATCCGATGCCGCCCAACATCTCGGATGGCTACATCATGCTCAAGCCCGAGTCCGAGTGGCCCGAGCCGCGCCGGAGCCGCGACGCGCTGCTGACCGAGATCCAGCGGGTTGCGGCGGCAATGCCGGGGAACACCTACGAGTTCTCCCAGCCCATCCAGCTGCGCTTCAACGAGCTCATCTCGGGGGTGCGCAGCGACGTGGCCATCAAGGTCTTCGGTGACGACATGACGGTGATGAACGAGACTGCCGGCCAGATCGCCGCGATGCTGGAGAAGATCGCCGGCGCCTCGGAAGTGAAGGTCGAACAGACCACCGGCCTGCCGATGCTCACCGTCAATATCGACCGGGACAAGACGGCCCGCTACGGCCTCAACGTGGGAGATGTGCAGGATGCGATATCCACCGCCATCGGCGGCCAGGAGGCGGGCACGCTGTTCGAGGGCGACCGCCGCTTCGACATCGTGGTGCGCCTGCCTGATGCGCTGCGGTCCGACCCCGAAGCGCTTCGGCGCCTGCCGATTGCGTTGCCGCGCGGCAACGCGGGCGAGGCGAGGACGAGCTACATCCCGCTAAGCGAAGTGGCAAGCCTCGACTTTGCGCCCGGCCCGAACCAGATCAGCCGCGAGAACGGCAAGCGACGTGTGGTGGTGAGCGCCAACGTGCGCGGCCGCGACATAGGCTCCTTCGTCTCCGAGGCCCAGTCCCGGTTGGCTGAGGTGAAGATCCCGGTGGGCTACTGGACGTCGTGGGGCGGCACCTTCGAGCAGCTCGAATCGGCGTCCCAGCGCCTCAAGATCGTGGTGCCGGTGGCGCTATTGCTGGTGTTCACGCTGCTGTTCGCGATGTTCGGCAACGTGAAGGATGGCCTGCTGGTGTTCTCCGGCATTCCGTTCGCGCTTACGGGGGGCATCGTGGCGTTGTGGCTGCGCGACATCCCGCTCTCTATCTCGGCAGGGATCGGCTTCATCGCGCTGTCGGGGGTGGCGGTGCTCAACGGGCTGGTGATGAGCGCCTTCATTCGCAACCTGCGTGAAGAGGGGCGCTCCCTCGATGAGGCGATCCACGAGGGGGCGATCACTCGCCTGCGCCCCGTGCTGATGACGGCGCTGGTGGCGTCCCTCGGCTTCATCCCGATGGCGCTGGCGACAGGAACCGGCGCAGAGGTCCAGCGCCCGCTGGCCACGGTGGTCATCGGGGGCATCCTGTCCTCGACGGCTTTGACCTTGCTGGTGCTGCCGCTGCTTTATCGGCTGGTGAATGAAAAGGAGGCGACTGCATAAGATCTGTGGTGGCCTGGCGAGCTTGGCGCGCCGGGCCACGCGGTTGCTTGCTAGTACGGGAAAGTATGGTTGGTCGCCACCTACGGCTCTACGCCCCAAATTATCGATCGTCTCGTTTTTGGAATGATGAGTGGTTGCGGGCGACAAGCTCTCCGTACCGACGCAAGCCAACCTCCCACCTTGGGTTACTTCTTGGGGCTTGGCAAGATACGTACCCCATCTCCTGACGTTTTCTCAAGTCCACAGATCGTTTCAAAATCACAGCCCGACGGTGAGTCACTCCCTGTTTTGGGGTGCAACAGTCGTTTCGAAATGGGACAGCCAAGCCTCCAAGCGCTACTTGACAGGATGGTCGCCCTCCATCGAGTTCTCGAGGGTGTCCCAGAACTCTCGGAGAAGACCGTAGGCGTCAGCAAGTTCCGCTCGTGCCCCCCACCCAGTCTCGCTCGTTATTGGCCAATGGCATAAATATAGTCTTCCTTTTTTCGGCTAAGTCGGGCGCCCGAGCGGGCAGGGCCTCCGCACTTGCCTAACATAACGGCTGAATTCCAAACATTTCCATACGGGTACCTTCGCCGTTGATCGAGTCGGAGAACTCATTCGAATAGACTGGATGGCTCCAAGCGGGTCGTAAACGCGCCAAGTGAGGCTGTCCCCATCCCTTGGATAATAGATTCGAGATCGCTGTTTCATTTGCAACACTCCTTTTGCCTGCAAAGATTCGAGTGTGTTGCATCCAGCAGTTGCACTGGACGGGGCCGAGCTGCGTCGTCATCGCGATCTTGTCGGACCAGATCGGCCCCGGTACTACTAAATTTTTTTACAGAACGCGTTTGAAAACTTGAACAGTGTAGTGAGACTCATCAAGCCGGTCCTCCCCCAAACTGAAGTGGAGTGCCCGCCCGTCAGTCAGCTTGAAAAGCATATTCATCGGATCACTCTGTGAGGAGAAAATGCTATCTAGGTCGTCTAGCTGAAAGGTATCCGAGCCATTCAAATATCCCGGCGAAAGCAGGAGAACCCGCTTCAAAACGTCAGTGTCGGAAGAGGCTGCGTGACCACGCAGTACGTTGATGTTGGATGTCATTCTGTGGGTGACAAAGTCACCTTCATCCGTTTTGGACGCAATCTCCAGCATGAAGAAAGGTGCATCGACCGCGAGCTCTACCCAGTTCCAAAGGCTGAAGTTGGGATCGTGCTGTATGGGGAATTTTGCCGAGTGATGAGTTTGGAACATGGTCAGTAAATCTACAGGAGAGGGAATGTAGATTATATTCCGTGGACTGATAGTCGCGCCACCGGCATTGTTTCCGCGTGGCCAAATCCTTTGACGATCTTCGAATTGAGCTTGCCAACGAGATCAAACAGTCTCGTCGGCTGCTTGGGTTAACTCAAGAGGCCTTGGCTTTGCAGGCAGAGGTGGATCGCACCTATGTATCTCAGTTGGAACGAGGTGTTGCCAATCCTTCGATCCTGATTCTCCATCGAATCTCGACAGTGCTGGGCATGGACTTGTCGATAAGCTTGAGCGGGACTGGTAATGGGTAAAGCTCTCATCGCTTTACCCACACCAAAAACTTGGATGCCCTAGTTCCCTGGCAAGGTGCCAGCAGATTTCAAGTGTGGCTCTGGCTAGGCAGGCCATAACTTCCCTCGTCATCTGTTAAGCGCTCCACTGAGGTGGTGCTACCTTGCTACATCAACTCGGTGAGTTTGAGGGGTGGGTGGAATGCCTAAGCTCCTGGCGGCCTCGGCCTCATCCACTTCAATCTCATCGCGGTAAATCGAAGCTTGAGAACTCGGAAGATCCAAGCAATCGAGGCGGTGTGGAGATGACCTGTGCGTTAGTCAGAAAGCTCCCCGAGCGACTGTGGGCTGCATGAACGGGTGATGAGGGGGCATTTCGATGTGCTTGCTCTGATAGTAGTGGTCACGCGATCCGGGCCGGTTGAGAGCCTTGACGAACAGGCTGATCGTCAG
>RRZU011856143.1_pt1 | contig 12919 bp, 9 predicted proteins | sample 2165561 | NCBI WGS metagenome assembly RRZU01 (sample SAMN10456909, study PRJNA506462) | wastewater metagenome | isolation source: wastewater sludge | place: USA: Moscow, Idaho
AGGCCACCGGCGAGGTCGTGGTCCGTGCGCCTTGGTTGACGCAAGGCTACCTGGCCGCCCCTGAAGCCGCCGAGGAATTGTGGCACGGCGGCTATCTGCACACGGCCGACATCGGTAATATCAACCCGACCGGTTACCTGAAGGTGACCGACCGGATGAAGGACGTGATCAAGACTGGCGGGGAGTGGACTTCCTCGCTGCAACTCGAGGACATCATCGCCAAGCACGAAGCCGTCCACGAAGTCGCGGTGATCGGCGTACCAGACGAAAAATGGGGAGAGCGCCCGCTCGCGCTGGTGCTGCTTAGGCCGGAATTCGCCGGCAAGATCACCGAAAATGCCCTGCGCCATTACGCCGCGCACGTGATCGAAACCAGCGGCATCTCGCGTTACGGCGTGCTGCTGCAAGTCCGGTTCGTAAAAACCCTGGTCAAGACCAGCGTCGGCAAGATGAACAAGCGCCTGATGCGTGCCGACCCGGATGCGTTGTGCCTGTAACACACCCAGGCCCCGCCGGGGCCTTCTCGCCCCGGTCCGCCCGCAATTTCAGGATATCCTGCCCACCTACTGAATCATTGAAGAAACCATGAACATGCAGGCAGCTCCCCGTTTGACCCTGACCAATCTGATCGGCTACGGCCTGGGTGATATGGCCAACAACTTCGTTTTTGCAATGGGGATGATATTCCTGCTCAACTATTACACCGATACGGTCGGCATCAGCGCCGCAGCCGCTGGCAGCCTACTTGCCGCAGTGCGAATCTACAACGCGGTCACGGACATCGTGGCCGGACGCGCCGTCGACCGTACCGTGAGCCGCTGGGGCCGCTGCCGTCCGTTTCTGCTCTGGGGCGCCCTGCCGCTGTTGCTGCTAAACGTGATGGTGTTCTCGGTGCCAGGCAGCTGGAGTCCGACCAGCAAGCTGGTTTACGCCTGCACAACCTACGGACTGCTCGTCACCGCGTATTCTTTTGTCAACATCCCCTACGGCTCGCTGGCCGGCATGATGACCCAGGTTCCGCGCGAACGCGCCGCGCTCGGCTCGTGGCGAACCCTGATGGCGGTCTGCACCGGCAGCTTTCTGTCCATGGTGCTCGGCCCGCTTATCGGCAGCCACCACGGCGAGGCTCAGCAATCGATCCTGACCCTACTCACCCTGAGTCTCGCCGTCGTCGGCATCGTGCTGTATTACCTGTGTTTCAAGTTCACGCGCGAGGTCGTGCCGCGCCGGATCGAACGGCCAAAGCTGCGGGAAAGCCTGGGCACGCTGCTGGCGAACCGCCCGCTGCTGCTGCTGTGCGCCAGCATGGTGTGCGCACTGATCGGCTCGGCCTCCAAGGGCGCCGCCGCCATGTATTTCGCCCGTTACGTGCTTGGCGATGTAAAGTTTCTGTTTACCACCATGGGTATAACGACACTGCTGGGCGCCATGGTCACCTTGCCGCTGGTGCCGCGACTAGTCGACCGCATCGGCAAGAAACACGTGTTCCTGCTCGGCTTGCTTACCTCGTCGGCAGGCGGTCTGGCGCTGTATTTCGCTCCGCTCACCGATTACGTCTGGATATTCTGTGCGCTCGGAATCGGCGGGATCGGCAATATGATGGTCGGCGCGATTGGCTGGGCGTTGGTCTCCGACACAGTCGAATACGGCGAATGGCGCACCGGCATCCGCATTGAGGGACTCGGTTATTCGTTCTTCTCGTTTTCCCGCAAATGCGGTCAGGCCATCGGCGGTTCAGTTCCAGCCTTCCTGCTGGCAATCAGCGGTTACATCCCGAATCTGGCGATGCAAAGCGAGGCGGCCCGTCTCGGGATTTTGCACGCGATGGCGCTGGCTCCGGCGATGGCCTTTGCGCTGGCCTTTATGTTGATGCTCTTCTATCCGCTGACGGATCGCCGGTTTGCCGAACTCGTCGCGGAAATCGCAGAAAAAAATAAAAAGTCCATATAAATCAATAACTTATAAAAATCACCCAACCAAGACGATTTCCACGCCCCGGTTCGCCAACTCATCCGCACGCTCGTTGAATTCGTGGCCGGAATGACCCTTGACCCAGCGCCAGTCGATCTTGTGACGCTTCTGCGCCTCATCAAGCTGCAGCCACAGGTCCGCATTCTTGACCGGTTTCTTGTCGGCGGTCTTCCAGCCGTTTTTCTTCCAGCCGTGAATCCAGGTCGTGATGCCGTTCTTCACGTACTGCGAATCGGTATGCAGGATGATCACGCACGGCCGGGTTAGCGAATTCAGCGCCGAAATCACCGCCAGCAGTTCCATCCGGTTATTCGTCGTGACCGGCTCTCCGCCGTACAGTTCCTTCTCATGGCCATTGCAGCGCAGCAGCGCGCCCCAGCCGCCAGGGCCGGGATTGCCTTTGCAGGCGCCATCGGTATAAATCTCGACTTCAGTCATTTAAATTTCTTTGTTTAGAGTTGTTTTTTCCGCTACCGGCGCCGGCTTGGCGCGCGGCGTCGCGATGCGCCGCCACTGCGGCTCGATGATGCGCATGCCTTGCACGCGCTTGACCACTTCGAGGCAGTACGCGCCGCCGGCTGCCGGCCACCAGCGATCGCCGGCCGGGTCAAGGAATCGGGTTTTCGACAGCCAGCCCTCGCGCTGCACCGGCAGGCTATAACACAGATATTCGCCGCGCAGCGTTTCGAGCCCGAGCAGGGCGAGCCAGTCCTTCAACCGCGGCAGTGCGATCGCATTGCCGCGCCACGGCGTGCCGGCCGATTCGCCGGGCTTGAAGCGGCGCAGGCCCCACAGGCTCCACGGATTAAAGCCGGTGATCAGCAGACGGCCGTCCGGCACCAGCACGCGCTGGGCTTCGCGCAACACCGCATGCGGATCCGCGGCAAAATCGAGCACATGCGGCAGCGCCAGCAGGTCGAGGCTCTGCTCGCCAAAAGGCAGCTGCTCAGGCAGGCAACGCACGTCGACGCTACCGGACCGGCCGGCCCGGGCGCGCCACGCGATGCGGTTCTGGCGCAGGCAGTCGATCTGTGGCAATTCAAACTGAACCGCGTGGTAGCCGAAAATATCGCTGGCGACACGATCAAACCAGACCGCTTCGGCCGCCGCCAGATATTGTCCTAGCGGCGTGGCCAGCCAGGCGGCAAAATGGTCGAACTGGGTCATCGGAGGGATACCATCATGTTGAGCATCAGCGTATTACCGTGCTTGGACGACAATTATATCTGGCTTTTGCGCCGGGGCCGCGAGCTTGTCGCGGTCGACCCGGGCGATGCCGCGCCGCTCTCTGACCTGATGGACGAAAACAACCTGACGCTCGCGGCGATCCTGCTAACACACCGCCATTTCGACCATATCGGCGGAGTCGCCGCGCTGGTGGCCCGGCAGCCGGTTCCGGTCTACGGCCCGGAAGGCATCGCTGGCGTCGATCATCCGCTGCGCGACGGCGATACGCTTGAACTGCTCGGCGAGCCGGTCGAAGTGATCGCGACGCCCGGCCATACGCGCGAGCACCTGTCCTATCTGACCAGCGGCGCACTGTTCTGCGGCGACACGCTGTTCGCCGGCGGCTGTGGCCGCGTGTTCGACGGCGAACCCGGAACGCTGTACACCTCGCTGCAGCGACTGGCCGGGCTGCCGGCGCAAACGCGCGTCTGCTGCACGCATGAATATACGCTGGCGAACCTGAAATTCGCCGCCAAAGTCGAACCCGGTAATGCGACGATTGCGCTGCGGCTCGAACAGGAGCAGGCCCGGCGCGCATCCGGCCAGCCCACCCTGCCCTCGTCGATCGCGCTCGAGCTCGCGACCAACCCTTTCCTGCGCTGCGAGAGCGCCGAGGTCATCCATTCCGCGCAAAAACACGCACCGGATGCCATCTCGACCGAAGCCGTCTTCATCGCGCTGCGCGAGTGGAAAAACCATTTCAAATAAAGAGTTAGAACCATTTTCCGCGTTGACACCGGCGCGCGGCCGCCAGTACCATCGGCCGATTGAGCACCAGTGGATAGACCCATGAAACACCGCCTGCTCGCCGGGTGCCTTGCCATGTGCTGCGCCGGCGCTTTCGCCTCGAACATTCTCCTCGCCGAAGCCAAACCCGTCCGCTTCGACAAACCTTCGCGAATCATTGCCTCGGCGATCCCCGCCCAAGCCACCCCGCCCGAAATCGCCCAGAGCCGGAACGCGCTGTTCGCTGAAACCCGGCCAAGCCAGACCCATCCCGACCTGTGGTCGCGAATCCGCGCCGGTTTCTCGATGCCGGAACTCGACACCTCGCTCACGCGCAAGTGGGAGCAGTACTATGCAAGTCGCCCCGAATACCTGAACCGCATCATCGAGCGCGGCCGCCGCTATCTGTTCCATGTCGTCGAGCAGGTCGAAAGCCGCGGCATGCCGATGGAAATCGCGCTGCTGCCGATGATCGAGAGCGCGTACAACCCGAAAGCCGTGTCGCCGGCGAGCGCGGCCGGCATGTGGCAGTTCATCCCGGAAACCGGCAAGCGCTATGGCCTTGAGCGCACCTGGTGGTATGACGGCCGCCGCGATGTCGTCGCCGCGACCGACGCCGCGCTCGACTACCTGAGCGAAAACCACGACCTGTTCGGTGACTGGCAGCTCACGCTCGCCTCGTACAACTGGGGCGAAAACGCGGTCGCACGCGCCGTGGCCAAGAACGAAGCCGCCGACCGGCCAACCGACTACACCGAACTGAGAATGCCGGACGAAACCGCGAACTACGTGCCCAAGCTGATGGCCGTGCGCAACATCATCGCCAACCCGCAGGCTTACGGCATCAAGCTCGTCGACATCCCGAACAAACCCTACTTCACCGCGATCGATAACACGCGCCACATGGACGTGAAGGTCGCCGCACAGCTTGCGGAAATCCCGGTCAGCGAACTGCTGCAACTGAATCCGGGCTTCATCCGCCCGGTGATCGCGCAAAAGGAAGAACGCAAGCTCGTGCTGCCGACGAACAAGGTCGAAACCTTCCAGCGCAATCTCGCTCGCTACGACAAGCCATTGCTGACCTGGCAACCTTACGTGACTCGTCCGGGAGAGCCGTTCGATACGCTCGCCGGCCAGTTCGGCATCCACGTCGACGAACTCAAGGACGTCAACGACATCGCCAGCCGGGACCGTGCCGCGCGCGGCCAGACCATCCTGGTGCCCAAAGCCGCCCATCTCGATGTATCCGACCGGCAGACGCTGGCAGCCCTCGCAGCCAACCGCGCGGCCGATCCGGTCGATCGCGGCGAGCGGGACACGCCGCGTCCGGCCGAGATCCGTCGCATCGCAGAGGCAAAGGTCGCGGACGCGCCGGCGACCCGCTACCGCGTGGCGCGGGGCGATACGATCTTCAGCATCGCCCAGCGCCATGACCTGAGCGTCGCCGAACTGCGCGCGATGAACAGCATCCGCGGCAACGCGATCAAGGTTGGGGAAGTCCTGAAACTCGGCGCAGCTGCGGGCAAATCCGCCGGTCGCGCGGTCACCGAATACATCGCCAAGCGCGGCGACACCCTGGCCGCGATCGCCCGCAAATTCAATGTCGCGATCACCGACCTGACTCGCTGGAACAAGCTCGGCAGCAAGCGGATCCAGCCCGGCGCGCGGCTGGTCATCTACTGATTTCGTCGCCGTCCAGCGACGCTGATCCGCCGACACGGCAAGGTTCTCGACCTGCTGTCATTCCGGCGCAAGCCGGAAGCGGGGCGACTCGTTCACATAGACACCCAGCAGGATCAGTCCGCCGCCGGCAAGCATCAGCGGCGTAATGTGCTCATCCAGCACAATCACGCCCGCCAGCATCGTGAACAGCGGCATCAGATAGATATAGTTCGATGTGCGCACTGCGCCGATCCGCTCGATCGCAAGATTCCACAAACCATAACCGAGCACCGACGCGACCGCAGCCAGATAGACCAGATTCGCCAGGATATCGAAGCTGAACGCGGCGATCGGCGCAGGCCGCCCGCCCGAAGCCAGCCAGACCGGGAACGCCGCCGCCCACCCCCAGAAGAAACTCTTGCGCAGCATCGCGAGCTGGCTGTAGCCGGTCGGCGCCTTGCGGATCAGGATGTTGTAGGCGGTAAAGCACAGCGCGGCGACCAGCGCCAGCACGTCGCCGCGCGGATCAAGCCTGAGCACCTGGCCGTTGTAGATCACAAGCCCGATGCCACCCATCGCGACCAGAAAACCGAGCAGCAGGTTAGGATGGAATTTTTCATCGTGCGTCGTGTAGTGCGCCAGCATCGCGGTCAGCAGCGGTATCGCGGAAACGATGATGCCGACGTTCGCCGACAGCGTGTATTGCAAGGCGGCGTTCTCACTCCAGAAATACAGCGTGACGCCGCTGACGCCGAGGCCGAAGAACTTCAGCTCTTCCCGCCAGCCCGCCCAGCCGAGCCGCTCGCGGCACGCGACGAGCAGCAGGCCGTAAGCGATCGCAAAGCGATAGATGATGATTTCCTCGGGCGAGAACGTGCGCAGCAAGGTCTTGGTTGAAACCAGCGTCGTACTCCAGATCAGGATCGTGATAAAGGCCAGCAGGTGGCCGTAGAAGTTGCCAGGCATGGGGGAGCGGAAAAATTTCAAGCCGTCATTCTATCAGTCCGTCCGCCAATCCCGCCGTCAAGGATTCACACCGGAAAGCCCTGATGCAACCAAAAACAAAAAATTCATATAAATCAACATGTTACAATAAAAACAAAAACACAACCTTCTCAACCGGAACGATACGTGCGACCGTCTATCTTGCACTGCAACATTCCAGCTGTAAAAATCCCGACACATTGCTAGAATTTCGCTGCGCGAGGCAACAACCTGCCGCAAGCAAGGGAAAAATACCGGCGCAGGCAAACGATTCATCCGGGTTTTATCAAACCATCGTGCACCGCGACATATTATGATCGCGCAGTCTCGTAAGGCCTGGCTGACCACCTGGCGCCCTCCACGGGCGTCGCAACCGGATTGATAAAAACATGCAAACATTCTTTCTTGCCCCGACCCGCCAGAATGTGGGTCTGACTTCTGTAACCCTCGGTCTCGTGCTGGCGCTGCAGCGCCAGGGCCTGCGCGTCGGCTTTGTAAAGCCGGTTCCGCAGGACGACATGCACATTGAGCGCTCTGCCCACTTCGCCCGCTCGCTCTGCAAGACCGAGAGCCCGAACCCGCTCGCCTACGAACAGGTGATCGCCCGCATCTCCGCGAACCAAAACGACGAACTGCTCGAAGATGTGGTCAGCCTGTGCATGACTGCCGCTCAGGACAAGGACGTGCTGGTCGTCGAAGGCCTGCACACCGCGCCGGGCCAGAACTTCGCCTCCCGCCTCAACGCCGACATCGCCCGCACGCTGCAAGCCGAAATGATCCTCGTCGCCAACGCGACCGAAGCCGGCGCCGCCGCCGAAGCCAGCCTGATGGCCACCCAACTGAAGGCAGACGGCCGCAACGTGGCCGGCGTGATCTTCAACAAGGCCCAGGACAACTTTGATGTTGCCGCCGCCCAAAAGGAACTGAACGGTACGCCGCTGTGGGGCGTGATCAAGTTTGATCCGGCGCTGCTGGCCCCGCGCACGCTCGACGTCGCCCGCCACCTGAAAGCCGAAGTCCTGGTCGAAGGCGAAATCGCCGAACGCCGCGTACAGGAATTCGTCGTCGCCGCCCGCTCAGCAACCGAAGTGATCGGCCGCCTGAAACCGGGCGCGCTGATCGTCAGCGCCGGCGACCGCGACGATGTAATGCTCGCGACCGCGCTCGCCGCCAGCAACGGCATCCAGCTTGCCGGCCTGCTGCTGACCCACAACAGCTTCATCGGCGAAAAGCTGATCGAATTCGCTCCGCGCGCGTTCAAGAACGGCCTGCCGATCATGCGCACCCAGGGCGACACCTTCTCGGTCATCTCGCAACTGAGCCGCATCCCGACCGCCGTGGCCGCCGATGATGACACCCGCATGAACTCGGTGCTGGAAAGCGTCGCCGAACAACTGTGCGCCAAGTCGCTCGAAGCCGCGGTCAAGGTTCCGGCCAGCACGCGCATGTCGCCGCCGGCATTCCGCTTCCAGCTGATCCAGAAGGCCCGCTCGGCGCAAAAGCGCATCGTCCTGCCGGAAGGCGACGAGCCGCGCACCGTCAAGGCCGCCGCAATCTGCGAAGAAAAGGGCATCGCCCGCTGCGTACTGCTCGGCAAGCGCGACGCGATCGAAGCCGTCGCCAAGGCCCAGGGCATCAGTCTGCCGGCCAGTCTGGAAATCCTCGACCCGGATGAAATCCGCGAAAAGTATGTCGGCCCGATGGTCGAACTGCGCAAGAGCAAGGGCCTGACCGAAGGCCAGGCGCGTGACCAGCTGCAAGACACCGTCGTGCTCGGCACCATGATGCTCGCCGTGAACGACGTGGACGGCCTGGTTTCCGGCGCCGTACATACGACCGCCAGCACCGTGCGCCCGGCCCTGCAACTGATCAAGACCGCCCCGGGCTCGTCGATCGTTTCGTCCGTGTTCTTCATGCTGATGCCGGATCAAGTTCTGGTCTACGGCGACTGCGCGATCAACCCGGCTCCGACCGCCGAGCAGCTGGCCGAAATCGCGCTGCAGAGTGCAGACAGCGCCAAGGCCTTCGGTGTTGACCCCAAGGTTGCCATGATCAGCTACTCGACCGGCAAGTCCGGCGTCGGCGCCGACGTGGAAAAGGTCACCGAAGCCGCCCGCATCGCCAAGGAAAAGGCTCCGGAACTCGCGCTCGACGGCCCGCTGCAATACGACGCCGCCTCGGTCATGGACGTCGCCCGCTCCAAGGCGCCGAACAGCGCCGTCGCCGGCCAGGCCACCGTGTTCGTATTCCCGGATCTGAACACCGGCAACACGACCTACAAGGCCGTCCAGCGCAGCGCCAACGTCGTATCCGTCGGCCCGATGCTGCAAGGCCTGCGCAAGCCGGTGAACGACCTGTCGCGCGGCGCGCTGGTTGACGACATCGTCTTCACCATCGCCCTGACCGCGATCCAGGCTCAGGCCATGAAGAAGGCCTGATCGAGCCCGGTCGTCGCAAAAAAAGCCAGCCCTGCGGGGCTGGCTTTTTTCACTTTGGCGGTCAGGCAGCCAGCCCGTACTTGGCCTCGCGATATTCCCGCACAGTTTCCAGCAGCGCCGCCAGCAGAGGGGAAGTCTCGTTCTTGCGGTACGCACAATGCAAATCAATGGTAATTTTTTCCTCCGTCAGCAACGGCAGATAGACCACATTCGGGATTGAAATATTTTCCATATAAGCAGGAACGGGAATGATGCCGAAACCGGCAGCAACCAGTGCGATCCCGGACAGAATGTCGTGCGACCGTTGCGAACTTATGCTCGGACTGAAACCATAGGGCTGGAACCAGGAGGGAAATGTATCGGACGGGCTCCGGGTCATCGAACCAATGATGGGCTGCCCCCGGAAGTCGGACAGATGGATAGCCGTGCGATCATTAGCCAGTTGATGCCCCCTGGGCAGTGCAACCACGAGAGGTTCCTCGGCGACCAGTTCGACCTGCAGATCCGGCGCCGTCTTTATGCTGCGATCGAATGCAATCAGGATGCGTCCCTGCCGCAAGGCCTCGAGTTGTTGCGGCAAAGACATCGTGTGCAGCACGATCTCGATGCCAGGATATTTGCTGCTGAATGCCAGCTGAATGTCAGGGATGATATTGAACAAAGCCGTACCATAAGCACCAACATGGAGTCGGCCCTGCCCGATACCCCGGACATGATCTGCCGCCATATCCATTGACGCAATGATCTGGTGCGCGTGCCGCAGCAGGATTTCGCCGGCAGGCGTCAGATCGACCCCCGCGGACGAGCGGGAAAGCAGCACGACCCCCATATCTTCTTCGAGCGTCTGGATCTGCCGGGTCACGGTTCGCGACGAAAGATGCACGCTTGTCGCAGCGCGTCCGATATTGCCTTCCCTGGCGACCTCGATAAACAACTTCAGCGAACGAATATCCATACCCAACCATCTTTACCAAGAGAAAAAAACTGCTCATCGCACAGAACAGGGTGGATCGACTCCACCTTTGTCCGCGAGAGTAAACGATCCAGGGGCCGCCTGTCCCAACCCGCCAAAAAACGTATGGCACAGGGTCAAAAAACGTATTGGATTGCCGAATCCCCCAATAGGCAGAATGGATTCCGCGATGCCGAGGTGAAAATTTACACGACGGATCGGAACGGCAACCTACTCCTGTCACCTTCCGCTCCCGCTGCTTTTGCTGCCGGCATCGCACCAACTCATCCAACGAGCAAGAGGGGAAGAACAATGCAGCAGATATTCCATGCCAAAAAAACCACGCTGGCGATTGCGATCAGTTTGGCCTTGTCTGCGGGACTGACCGCCTGCGGCGGCGATGACGACGGCGCCGTCGTCGACTCCGGCATCGACAACACCAAGGCACAGCCTGCACTGAGCGTAAAAGGCACCAAGAAGATCATCACCGTCGATGGCAAGAATTTCAAGGATTTGAACGCCAACGACCAGCTCGACAAGTATGAGGACTGGCGCCGCACCATCGACCAGCGTGTCGATGATCTGGTTTCGAAGATGACCCTCGAGGAAAAAGCCGGACTGATGCTGATCGACACGCTGAACTCCGGATGTGGCGGCGCGGTGACACCGACCGGCTTCGACTATATCAATACCCAGAAGATGCACCGTTTCATCTTCCGCAACGTCGTGAATGCCACTGCAGCCTGCACGACGAGCAGCGCCACGGTGACGCCGAAGGAAGCCGCACAGTTCACGAACGCCGTGCAGGCCATGAATGAAAACACCCGCCTTGGCATCCCGGCGCTGTTCAAGTCCAATGCCCGCAACCACTACGAAAAAGACCCGCGCTTCGGCATCAGTGAAGCCGCCGGCGCCTTCACCGAGTTCCCGAAGGAAGCCGGTATCGCCGCAGCCGCACTCGGCTCCGGCGATATGTCGCTGGTCAAAACCTTCTCCCAGGTCATGGGCGACGAATGGAAGTCGATCGGCCTGCGCGGCATGTATGGCTACATGGCCGACCTGTCGACCGAGCCACGCTGGTACCGCGTGCATGAAACCTTCACCGAAGACGCCGACCTGAACTCCAACATCATGAAAACGCTGGTGGAAACTCTGCAGGGCGGCCCGCTGAACCCGAGCTCCCCGGTTGCGCTGACGATGAAGCACTTCCCGGGCGGCGGCCCGCAAGAGCAGGGCTTCGACCCGCACTATGCCCACGGCAAGAATCAGACCTACGATGGCGGCAATTTCGAATATCACCTGAAGCCGTTCATGGCCGCAATCAACGCTGGCGTCTCGTCGATCATGCCGTACTACGGCGTACCGATCAAACTGACCTATCAGGGTGTCACGTATGACGAAGTCGGCATGGCGTTCTCGAAACAGATCGTGACGGATCTGCTGCGCGGCAAGCTGGGCTTCAAGGGCTATGTGAACTCCGATACCGGCATCATCAACGACCGCGCCTGGGGCCTGGAGAAAGCTAGCGTTCCGGAACGTGTGGCTGCCGCGATCAATGGTGGCACCGACACACTATCCGGTTTCCATGATGTAAAGACCATCCTTGACCTGACCAAGACCAATGGGGCCGATGGCAAACCGCTGTTGAGCGAAGCGCGGATCACCGAAGCCGCCAAGCGTCTGTTGAAGGCCCAGTTCGAACTTGGTCTGTTTGAAAACCCATACGTCGATGACAGCAAGCCGGTTGGCATCATCGGCAGCGATGCGAACCGCGACAAGGGCATGGACATCCAGCGCAAATCGATCGTACTGCTGCAAAACCAGGATGCCGCAGGCGGCGGCAAGGTTCTGCCGCTCAAGGCCGGCGCCAAGGTCTACACAATGGGTATCGCGACATCCGATACGACCAAGTACGGCTACACGGTGACCAACGGCGAAACCACAACCGCGGGCGTCGATCTGAAGAAGGATCTCGTCACCGGCAACGTCATCGGGCGTCCTTCCGCAGCGGGCAACGACTACGCCGTGATTCGCGTCGAAGTGTCCAACAACAAGATCGACCCGGCGACCGGCAAGAAGTACACGACGGGCTACAAGTCCGACGATCCGGCCACCGGCGGGCTGATCAACCCGCTGACCGGCAAGACTTGGGGCGCGCAGGACCGCTGCGTGGCAAAGACCCCGCTGTACTCGGCCGAGGATGCAGCGAAATCCTGTCTCGACAATGGCCTGGGCTTTGGCGGCGCCTTCCCGTGGGAAGCCAACAACCTGTCGTTCACCAAGATGGCCGAGTCGCAATCGTGGCAGATCTCGCCGTCGCTGGCGGATATCCAGGCCGTCATGAACGAAGTCGGCGCAGCGAAGACGGTGCTGAGCATCTACTTCCGTCAGCCGTATGTTCTGGATGACGCAAGCGGCCTGAAGAACGCAGGCGCAATCGTTGCAGGCTTCGGCGTCAGCAACACCGCTCTGCTCGACACGCTGTCAGGCAAGGTTCTGAAGACGGGCGCCGCGTTCAAGCCGCAAGGCAAGATGCCGTTCGCCCTGGCCAAGACCCAACAGGCCGTGATCGACCAGAAATCCGACCTTCCTGGCTACAAGGAAACCAAGGATGGCGAACTGTTCCCGTTTGCCTTCGGTCTGACCTACTAATAAACCGATCTCCGATCGGTAGCTGACGGGGCGAAGCAATCTGCCTCGCTCCGTCAGATGCAAATTAACCTCTCCTCGCGCTTTGCGAGCTACCGCCCTCGGTTCTTTGGAACCGGGGGCTTTTTTTGTACAGAAAAAACAAATACATATTGACCAGCCGACTGCCAAAAATTGATCGGAATGTGCTCGTGCTCACTTGATTGATTGCGCGGATTCAGAGGGCGGATTCAGGGAGTAAGTGCAACTGAGGAACTGGTCGAAGAAATGTATGCGTCCAACCCGCCCATATTCTCAAGGCAGACCGAAT
>RRZU011097790.1_pt1 | contig 12917 bp, 3 predicted proteins | sample 2165561 | NCBI WGS metagenome assembly RRZU01 (sample SAMN10456909, study PRJNA506462) | wastewater metagenome | isolation source: wastewater sludge | place: USA: Moscow, Idaho
TCCCGATAGAGATCGGGATCAACTCCCACCAATCCCGCTGGTCTCCGGCGGGATTTTCATTTAATAGATTTCTGCCAGATCGGTCTGGCATCTACCGGTTAAATTTTAGTACAGAACAAGTTGCTTAGCCAAATGTGAAAAAATAAGGGTCGTCGGTTTCCCGATATCTATCGGGATCAACTCCCACCAATCCCGCTGGTCTCCGGCGCTCAATTCTTTTTATAGTGTGTGTTCATCTATGGTGGAACTGTTTGTGACGATAAGTTTCCGGGTAAACTTCCCGGCTTCGCACAATATTTAATTGCCATATGTCGTTATCCATCTGTAGAAAATCCATAACCTGTAAAAACGACACTGTGAAAAACTTATTTACTCAACCCCAAAGGGTACTCTTCCTGAGCCTGACTGCCATATGCAGCTTGTTTGCAGGCCTGGTAAATGCCCAGGTTACAGACAGTAACCCCATCGAATCATTAAGGTGTAACCTTTTCCTGGTCAATGACAATAATTCCACCGCAATGATGGATGGTAACATGACCAATTTCCATGATATTTTCAGCAATGCGGTCGGAAACGATGACGCGCTGAAACTCAGTAATTCAGGTGAAAATTTCGGGCTTCTTCGTGATGGAAGAAGGCTTGCTGTTGAGCAAAGAAAGAAAATCACGGGCGCTGATACCTGCTTCCTGGTTATGTGGAACATGCAAAGGCGAAAATACCGTATGGTGATCACAGCAGATAAGATGGTTCAGCCTACGCGCAGGGCCTTCCTCGAAGATTCTTATAACCGCACGTCAACGCCCATTCTGCTGCAGGGAAACACCGAATATGATTTCCTCGTAACGACCGATCCGGGCTCTTTTGCCCAGAATCGTTTCAGGATCGTTTTCAGCCAGGGCCGCAAACCCAAGCCTCCGGTAAGTATACATGATGTGCTCTTATCGAGGAATGGTAATAATATTCTGGTTCAGTGGAAAGTGGATAATGAGGATGACATGAATAATTATGAAGTCGAGTTATCTGATAATGGCGGGCAGTTTATGCCGGTGAGATCGGTAACGCCTTATAATACCAGTGATGGTCTGGGCTATTCGATCAACCAACCGGTCAGCCATAAAGGAGAATATTCTTTCCGTATCAGGGGAAATGCCAATTCAGGCCAGGTCATTTACAGCAAAACGGCCAGCATCCAACTGGAACTGGAAAAGTCAGACATACTTGTTTACCCAAATCCGGTGGTTAAGAAAACAGTGAACCTGCAGTTTATTGGTCAACCGGCCGGTAAATACAGCGCTTTCCTGATCTCAAGTAATGGAAACAGGATGCCTTTGCAGACCATCCAGCATCAAATGGGCAACAGCATTCATACGGTTACGCTGCCATCCACATTGCAGGGAGGAATATACCGTCTGCAACTGATCGGCTCCGATAACAGCAACTTTGTTAAAACAATCAATGTTTTATAGTTTAAGAACCCAAGCCGTTTTTAATCCGAACCCCAGATGGCACCGAAAGGTGCCATCGTTTTTTTATATGGTACCCGTTTAATAATCCTATCTGGCTGGTTTACAGGTTCCCGGATTTTTTTTTGCACTTCGCTTTGATTTGCCGTTTTTTTTTTCTACTTTTGTCCTGTCCCATCATCTCTATTTAAATCCCACCCTTTTATCCATTTCTCTTTTAGCCGATGTTTTAGGCTGCATCACTGCCGTCTGAACACACAAACTGGTTGCATATGGAGCAATATCCATGGCCCCAGGTAAAGCTTAACCTCAAACTTTAACCGGCTTACCAATTCAATGGCATAAAGCCAAAATCAAAGGGTATGAAATCACAAATCTTCAAGACAATCGTCAACAGGGGATGGACAAAAAGTCTTTTCGCCGCCATCCTGTTCACTCAGATCGGTCAGGCACAGGCAGGGGTCATAGTAACGCCGGCCACAAATGGTAACGGAATTTCTGCAGATCTCTCCATGCCATCCCGTCAAACTGCGTTTACGCCTATCGGTGATATCGTGATCAGTGAGCAACAAACACAGGATTTCGCATTTACCGACCGTTACTGGAGAACCATGATACTCACGGCGCCTGATGGTTGGGAATTCAACCCGGGTGTTGGCAAGATCATCATGAATGCCCCATCTGATTTTAGGGTGACCGACCTGAAAGTGAAAGAACATACGATCACACTTCGTTTTTGTGTGAGAAGCACCGAACTATTGGATGTGATGACAATCTCGGGCATTGAAGTCCGTGCCGTCAATGGCATGATACAGACGGGTAACGCCTATATTCATCGTTCGGTGAATAACCCGGGTACTGCACTGGTTTCCAATATCACACCCACGCGCAATACTTCTGGATCCGGCGGTACTAATTTCGCCAGCCTTAGCCTCAAACCAGGCAAAGCGCAAAAACTCATTTTTGCCAATAAGCCATATTCTACTGCCGAAGGTAAAAACCTGGAAGGCCAGACTGAGATCATGACGGTTGATCAATTCGGCAATTTTTCTACAGAAGGCCTTGCCGCTATTCAAAATGTCAGGGTCAGGCTTTCATCCGCTAATTCGTCATTGACTGGGCAAACCGTTTTGAATATCGGTACGCTGGGCGGTAATGGCCGTGTTACTTTTTCCGATCTGCAGGTACACGAAACCGGTATGCGTAAGATGATCGCATCGGCACCTTCACTGTCATTTGCCGTAACAGGCGATTTTTTGATCTATGACGATGGGGTGGAAGCGCCTGCACAAGGCCTTGATGCCGATATGATGTGTGTGCAGATGGCAAAATGATCCTGCACAATTCTCCTGCATGCTACTTAGAAATCGAGAAGTATGCGTTGGCTGATTAATGAGCCTGCAAAATGGGGAACCTGATCTTACCATGATGTGATGAATGCCCTTCGCAAATATTCCCGGGTGCCCGTGAAGAACATCCAAGGCGGAGGAAAGAAGAAAGTGAAACTGGCATCATGGAATTGTACTTTGACAATCAAACCCTTACTCACATGAACCATAAGCGCTTCGGCGCTTTTTTCGGTTTTGTTTAAAAAAATGGCCGGAAACTTTAGTAAGTAAGAATAATTATGTTATTTTGTGGTTAATTCCGTATCCCTAATTACCGCCAGGTATCAGTCCATCATCCGAAGCAATTCCTCCTCCAATTTCCGCGAAAATCATCGTTACAAACCAGCATTCATTCCGATCATTTCAGTTTTTCATAAACTGTCCATGAATCCCTGAAAGCCAACAAAAGTCAAGCCTGTGTCAAATCCTGCGCTTGTTACCGGAGCCGGACAACCTCCCGGATAAGCATTTAAGGATATGAAAACGACTAAACATTTACCCAACCCTGGAAAAAGAATTCGCCTTTTTGCAAAAGCGATATTCCTCTTCTGTTTATCTGCTTTCACTGCATTACATGCCTGGGCAGATGTCATTGTAGTACCCGCAAATAATGGCACACTCATTTCAGCCGACAAAGCATCCAATGCAATTGGTGCTGCCTATACGGTTCTGAGTGATATTGTCATTTCAGAACAGGATCAGCATGATATTGCTGAAACCGGCGGGGTTTCTCAAACATTCATTCTTACAGCACCAGCAGGCTGGGTCTTTAATCCGCTTGCAGGTAATGTGTCATTTTCAGTGGGAGACATATCGGGTGCATCCATATCAGTCAGTGCCACAGAAATCACCCTGTCTGTCAATGTTGCTGATGATGACTTTCTTGATGTGATCACCATTTCCGGTATTGAAGTCCAGGCTTTGGATGGATCATTGATCCCCAATGCCGGTGAGATCTACCGCTCTTCTTCTAATCCCGGTGGACTGAGTGTGCTGAACATCACAACGACTTCGGATCCATCAGGAACCGGTGGAACAAGTTTCGGCTCTTTATCTCAAAAACAAGGGGCAGCCGCTAAACTGGCGTTTACAACAGAACCCGCACTGGCCAGCCTGTCAACGATATTTGGACAACAGCCAGTGGTAGTTACACAAGACCAATTTGGTCATACGACCAATGAAGGGTTATTGCCAAACCTGGATGTCACCCTTAGTTTGACGACCGGTACCGGTATATTGTCTGGTACAAACATGCTTGATATCGGTACATCGGCAGGAAATGGTACAGTTACATATACAGATCTTCTGATCAATGCGGCAGGTGTCAAAAGACTGACAGCTTCAGCACCGGGATTGACATCCGCTGAAACAGCCGACTTCCTGGTGAACCAAGCTGCCAGCAGTGTCAGCCTGATTACCAATATTAACCCGTCATGCCCTGGAGTCAATATTAACCTGACGGCCAGCGTCCTTCCGAATACAGCAACCGGCAGTGTTGATTTTTATGACGGGGTGGTCCTTATCGGAAGCGCGGTGATCTCGGGCGGGCAGGCCGTATTGACCATATCTACATTAAGCGCGGGTAGTCACTCCCTCACGGCAAACTATTCAGGGGATTCGGATTATTTACCTGGCAATTCCGGAACAGTAACGCAGGTAATAAGTCCCGCAGCGCCGGCTACCCCCGGTGCGATCAGCGGTTCAATAGCCGTTTGTCCCGGAACTACCGGTAATGTATATTCTATATCTCCGGTTGCTGATGCGCAGTCATATTCATGGACTGTACCGGCAGGTTGGTCTATTACTGCTGGTTCCGGAACTACATCCATTACAGTTACGGCCGGTTTAACCGGGCAGAATGGTACTGTAACCGTATTGGCTGCCAACTCTTGCGGCAACAGTTCAGTCCAATCATTGGCTGTTGTGGTCAGTTCTCCGGCGCCTGCCACTCCCGGTACGATATCCGGGCCCACACCTGTTTGCCCGAATACGGCAGGGTTGGTATATAGCGTTTCCCCGGTAGCCAATGCCACTTCATATAACTGGAGTTTACCTGCAGGCTGGGTCATTACATCAGGTGCAGGCACCAATACCATCACAGTCACTTCTGGTACGGTTGCGGGCAATGTGTCCGTTTCCGCCTCTAATTCATGTGGAACCAGTGGCGTGCAGGCGAAGGCGTTAGCTTTGAACCCCGCGATTCCTGCCACTCCCGTATCTATCAGCGGACCTGCTACTGTTTGCCCGGCAACTACCGGTCATGTATATAGTATTTCTTCCGTGCCTAATGCCACAACATATACATGGAATTTACCGGCAGGATGGGTTATTACCTCTGGTGCCGGTTCCACTTCCATCACCGTTACTGCAGGTGTTGCAGGCCAAAACGGCAACATCAGTGTTACGGCGGGTAATTCCTGCGGAACAAGTGCCCCGCAAACCTATGCGGTGGTGGTAAGTCCATCCAGGCCTTCCGCCCCGGGAACCATTACCGGCAGTACGCCTGTTTGTCAGAATACGGCAGGTTTGGTGTACAGCGTCGCCCCGGTAGCCAATGCAACTTCTTATACATGGACGTTACCGGCAGGCTGGTCGATCAGTTCCGGTTCAGGCACCAATTCCATAACGGTGACATCCGGCGTGGCTGGTGGAACAATTTCCGTTGCAGCGGTTAACTTCTGCGGGTCCAGTGACGCGCCGCAGTCTATTAATATCAACCCGGTTTCTGCTACCAATAATACAGGATGGACGGATAATAATGGTCCTAAAACATCCGATGCGATCATGGTCAATGATGGAGGAGGTGAAAGAAGGGGGTATCTCAAATTCCCATTGTCTTCAATCCCAACAGGAGTAACGATCAGTTATTCCGTATTGAAACTGACCAATAATAATACGGCCAGTTTGTCTAATGCAACCAATTATGTGAATGCACTGGATAATAACGACCCGGTAAGCGCTGCTGCAGCAACATTATACACTGCAGCTGGCTCTGGCACTACGTACAGCAGCGCCACATGGTCGAATATCGGTCAGATATCATTGACTTTGAATGCCGCTGCCAATACAGATATTCAAAACAGGATTGCCAGCCCGGGCTGGATCGGTATGGGACTTGAAAGGGGGGGTAATTCCGTGTATAATTTTTATGGATATTCTGGCGGAGCCAATGCTCCTGTGTTGACGGTCAATTATTCGGCACAACGTTCAATGACGGTTGCCATGAATCCTCCTGTACCGTCCACTCCCGGAACGATTACTGGTTCAGCTACCGTATGTGCGAATACCAGCGGGATCACTTACAGTATTTCATCTGTTGCCAATGCCACCACCTACAACTGGTCGGTTCCATCTGGCTGGACGATTACTGCAGGTCAGGGTACCACTTCCATTACCGTTACATCCGGCAATGCAGGGGATAATGGTAATGTTTCAGTTACGGCAGGAAATGTTTGCGGATCCAGTGCGGCTCAAAACAGGGCGGTGACGGTAAATCCAAGACCTACGGTTGCGGCATTGCCCCTCACCCAGACGATCTGCTCCGCAACGGCAATCTCTGCAATCAATATCACCAACCCGAACAGCGTATCGGGAACAACGTTTACGTGGAGCCGGGATAATACGGGCAACCTAACGGGAATGCCTAACAGCGGAAGTGGGGCAACGATCAATGGCACACTGACCAACGGTACGAATGTTCAGCAAACAACTAATTTTACCATTACGGCAACAGCCGGATCTTGTTCCAGCAATACTACTGTGAATGTGAAGGTTAACCCGATACCTTCCGTAAACAGTGTGTCGAATGTTTCTGTTTGTAACAATGCCAACGGATCAGCCATCAATTTCGGCAGCAACGTGGCAGGGGCAACCTATTCCTGGACGAGCACTGCCAATATAGGGTTTGGAACGAGTGGGACGGGTAATATCCCTTCCTATACAGCAACCGGTGCGCCGGTAACCGCCACTGTTAGTGTAACGGCAACAGCAAATGGCTGTTCCGGCCCTGTGAGGAATTTCACCATTACCGTAAATCCATTGCCCAGTGTGACTTTATCGGCTGATTATTGTATTGTGCCCGGTAAGGTAAGAATTACGGCTACGCCTTCACCTGCTGGTTCTTATACTTATTTATGGTCAAACGGCGCCACCACACAGGTGATTGATGTGGATATTGCCGGAAGCTATACGGTAACCATTACCAATGCCAATGGATGTACCGCAACCAACAGTATTTCCATTGCAACAGAACTGGCCGTGAATGGAAACTTTGAGGCCGGTAATGTTGGATTTACGTCTGGTTACACTTATGTGAACAATGCGATCCCCAATGGTTTGTACCCTGAGGGAACCTATACAGTAAACAATAATCCCAATTTCAACCATGATAATTTCTGGGGTCGAGACCATACTACCAATACCGGCAGGATGATGATCGTAAACGGATTGGTTGGTCCAACGGTCTGGCAGCAATCAGTTACCATCCAACCCAATACCACGTATTATTTTTCGGCATGGGCCCTTAGTATGAATAATGCGGCGCCATTTGCTCAATTACAGTTTAGTGTGAATGGTTCGCCGATCGGGGTCAGTGCGGTGCTGATCGCCGGAGTGAACAATAATGCCAGCAATACCAACTGGCAGCGTTTCTACGGAACCTGGAATTCGGGACCCTCAACGTCTGCGGTTTGTTCCATTGTTGATCTCCAGGGTGCCCTTGGTGGCAATGATTTTGCACTGGACGATATTTCCATCAGTACATTATCCCCGGCAGCCTTCTCCGCCATACCTTCTGTTTCAGGAGGTGGAACAACGATATGCCAGGGCAGTAACCTGAACCTGTCGGCCAACCTGCAAGGCGGGTCTAGTCCTTATACATTTAGCTGGACAGGACCTGGAGGATTTACTTCAAGCCTCCAAAACCCCACCATAACCGGAGCAACTGCAGCCAACAGCGGAACATATTCATTGAGCGTAACGGATTTTTATGGATGCCTGATCAATTCCAGCAGGGTGATCACCGTGGCAGCCCCGCCGTCTGCTCCTTCACCTGTGACCGCCAGCCCTTCAACTATTTGCCTTGGTTCATCCAGCAACCTGAATGGTACAACGCCCAATGGCTTCCAGTCTGATTTTACCGCTATTTATCAACCGGCAAACTGGTCAATTACAAATAATCCAGCATTAACGGGTGGTAGTGTCAATACAAGTGGGGCGCCTATCTCCATATCCATAACATCCGGCGATAACGGAACGGCTGGAAATACTGATTTTACCATCACCAACGGACCCATTACAGGTAATTACAGTTTTAACTGGTCTTACAGAACAACCGATGGACCGAGCAGGGATATACCTCAATATTCCATCAATGGTGGAGCTGCGGTTAACCTGCCTGGTTTCAATACGTCGGGTAGTAATAACCAGAGCGGAACGGTCACCATTTCAGTGCCTGCGAATCAGACTTTTACGCTTCGGATGAGAACAACGAATGGTACCGGTGGAAACGCAACCACGATATTCTCCAACTTTTCGGCTCCCTCACCGGGTAATATTATCTGGTATACGGTACCTGTTGCAGGCACCAGTATCGGATCTACCGTCAGCGCGGCTAATTTAAGTGTCACTCCTTCAGTGGCCGGCGTAAATAGTTATTATGCGCAGGCGGTCAGTTTTGCAGGTTGTGCCAGCAGTGCCAGAACGCAGGTAGACGTTACCGTTAACCAGCCTTCTGTTGCTCCCACATCTTTGTCGGCATCACCCAATGTCATTTGTAACGGTCAAAGTACCACGCTTACTCAATCGGGTGGTAGCCTGGGAACAGGGGCAACATGGAAGTGGTATTCGAATAACACTTATACTACCTTAGTGGGTACGGGTACCGGCACTAATGCCAGCCTTTCTGTGAGTCCGACAATTACAACCACCTATTATCTGAGGGTTGAAGGAACGGCATCACCGTGTACGGCGAACCTGACAGGCCCTGCCGCTGGCGTTACCGTCACGGTCAGGCAGCCCTCCATTGCTCCAGCCACTTTGAATGCATCCGTTAACCCGATATGCCGCGGCAATAGCACTACGCTTACCCAAACAGGTGGTAGCCTGGGTACGGGCGCCAGCTGGAAATGGTACAGTGATGCAGCTTACACTGTATTTGTAGGGAACGGTACCGGCGCCTCAGCCAGTTTAACCGTTAGTCCGCTTGTTACCACTACTTACTACCTGAGAGCAGAAGGAACCTCCACGCCTTGCAGCGCGAATGTGGGAGGTCCGGCTGCCGGCATTACCATCACGGTAAACCAGCCCTCAACGGCGCCAACCTCTTTAACCGCCTCTCCCAATATTATTTGTAATGGTCAAAGCACTACGCTCACGCAAACAGGTGGCAGCCTGGGAACAGGGGCCTCCTGGAAATGGTATTCAAACAATACATATACCACATTGGTGGGTATGGGCACCGGCGCAACCGCCAGTCTCACAGTCAGCCCTGCTACCACCACCACCTATTACCTGAGAATTGAAGGCGGCTCGGCGCCATGCACAGCAACGATCAACGGGCCAGCAGCCGGGGTAACCGTAACGGTTAGTCAGCCTTCCATTGCTCCCGTAACATTGCAGGCATCGGCAGGAACGATCTGCAATGGATCCAATACCACGTTGACCCAAACCGGCGGAAGTCTTGGCTCAGGGGCAACCTGGAAATGGTATTCAGACAATACATACAGCACGCTGGTTGGTACGGGCACAGGTGCAACAGCCAGCCTGACGGTAAGCCCCACGGTTACCACCACCTATTATCTGAGGGCGGAAGGTGCGGCATCACCCTGTGCCAGTAATGTAGCAGGCCCTGCCGCAGGGGTAACGGTAACGGTTAACCAAAAGTCAGCCAACCCTGTTTCAGCTTCTGCTTCTGTTACATCCATATGTAGCGGTGGTCCGGTCAACTTAACAATTACCGGAGGTGGCGGCGGCACCGGTGAAGTGGTTGCCTGGTATACAGGTTCATGCGGCGGTACACTGGTGGGTACAGGTAATAACCTGGTGGTAAACCCAACGGTAACGACAACCTACTATGGCCGATATGAAAATGCAGCGCCTTGTTCATTCAATACCAGTTGTGTGTCAGTAACGGTAAACGTAACGGCTACGGGTACCTGGTTAGGTCAGGCGTCGGCCGACTGGAACGATCCTGATAACTGGTGCGGAGGTGTACCTACGCAAACCACGAATGTCATCATTCCCGCAGGATTGCCCAATGATCCGGTTGTTTCATCGGCCATGGCCACCTGTAAAGACCTGACCATTGCCCCCGGCGCCACTTTATACCTGGATGATCAGGTATTGCGAATTTCCGGAAGCATAACCAGCAATGGCGGACTGAATGCCATTAACGGCACGGTTGAATTATACGGAAATACGGCTCAGAATATTTCCAGCAGCGTGTTTACCTCACAAACTTTGAGGCGCATGCTGTTGAGCAATACCGGCGGAGTAAGTTTGACCGGAATCAATGACACACTCAAGATCTCAGGTAAACTTGAATTCGGGGCCAGCAATGTCAATCTTAATACCAACAACAAGTTATTGATCATGTCCAGGGCCACGGGCACGGCCAGTGTGGGCGACATGACTTCCAATGGCCTGTATTCCGGTAATACCATTACGGGTGATGTAACGGTGGAAAGATATGTGCCTGGTCATCCGAAAGCATGGCAATTCCTGGCAGCGCCAACAACAGGACAAACCATCAAGCAGGCATGGCAGGAGAATAATGGTCCGCTGGGAAATACAAAGCCTGGTTATGGCACTATCATCACCGGAAACATACCTTCGGCCACCGCACTGGGATTTGATATAGAAACGCCGGCGGCATCGGGTTCCGGTATGAAAACCTATAATGCCAACACGGGGTTATGGGAAGGTATTCCATCTACCAATATCCCAATTGCCAACAGTAAGGGGTATATGCTTTTTGTGAGGGGCGACAGGTCTATAACCGCTTTCAACCAGGCCGCCAATGAAACAATATTGCGCACCACGGGCAAACTATATACATCCGGCGCCGATGCACCTCCTGTGATCAATGTTGGGGCCAACCAGTTTGCTTCCGTTGGTAACCCGTATGCATCTGCCATAGATTTCTCAAAACTGAGTATTTCAGGCGGTGTGCAGGATATTTTCTACGTATGGGATCCCAAACTGACCAGCAGCGGCAATTCAGCATATGGGCTCGGTGGTTACCAGACTTTCATTGGCCCGGGACCTAATTATACCGTTATTCCCGGGGGAGGAAGTTTTGCCGGTGGAAATACCAAGATTGAATCTGGCATGGCATTCTTCGTGAGGGCAGACGGGATTCCGGGAACCCTTTCCTTCTCGGAAACAGCCAAGACCGATGGAAGTAACCTGGTCACAAGGGGAGGAACAAACAGGACCCTGCAGCAGATCAAAGTGAATCTGTCCGTTGTTTCAAACGGCCAGGCCATCTTACTGGATGGCGCACTCAGCCAGTTCAATACAGGCTGGTCTGGCGATATCGACAGGTTGGATGCGGTCAAAATAGGCGGACAGGGTGGTGAGCAAATGGGCATCCTGGGAGCAGGATCAGTGACCCTGGTGGCTGAAAGAAGGCCATTACTGACCGTCAATGATATCATTCAATACCAGTTCGGTCAACTGAAACGTCAAACATACAGGCTGGAATTTGACATAAACCAGGTAGGGGCGGCAGGTCTGATGCCTTATTTGGAAGACAAATACCTGAATACATTAACGCCCCTGAACCCGCAAGGCAGTTCGTCAGTAGATTTTACTGTCAACACCCAGGCGGCTTCTTCGGCGGCAAACAGGTTCAGGATAGTTTTCCGTTCAAAACGAACCTTACTGACTAGTGAAAAGAATGACCAGATACAGCAAAAGGTACCGGCTTCTGTGAAACAACCGGTTGCTGAACCAAAGCTGAAAGTGTATCCCAATCCGGTGGTTGGAAGAACATTGCACATGCAATACGAATCTTTACTATCGGGCAGTTATACCATGACCTTGCTGAACCAAACCGGTCAGCAGGTATATCAGGATAACCTGCAATTGGAAGAGGGGGGACGAATACAGATCGTTCTGCCTGCAAATATCGCTTCCGGTTCCTATTTGTTGGTCTTGCAGAATAAGTCTGGCAGGCACGTGCTGAACAATGTTATAATTAATTAAATCGTAACAAGATAATTATTAATAACTTGTAGAATTTATATGAATTTAATGTTTAAATGGACATCGATTTTGATGTCCATTTTTTGTATATATACATCATTCATTTCTCCCTTCTTTTGCCTTTAGTTCCACAAAAAGATAATAATTGACATTCTTTTTCGTTTTACAGGTTAGGCAAACCAGATTTTCTAAAGGCAGATATTCAACATATTGATTATCATAATGTTGAAATTTTTCCAGAAACTGGAGGCCTTATCCAATAGTATATCCAAACAATCGCAGTGAACCTGCATCATAAAACGAAAAGCCATGTTCTTTAACCAAAAAGTACCCATTGGGAGCCTTTCATCGTACAGGGCAACAGTATTCCCGGTAAATCTGGCACGATTACTGGCAGTACTATTGTCACTTTCTTGTTTTACATTTCAAGCATCTGCACAGACCCAGTTGATCACTGCCTCCGATGGCGGCTTTGAGAATGCAACGTCCACATTTGCTGCCAATGGTTGGTCGGAAGCCCAGCCAGGAAATAGCCGGCAGTGGTGGGTTGGTACAGCTGCCGGAGCGGCTTCGGGTACCAAATCGGCATACATGGGCCAGAATAGTAACAATAACGGTTCGAATGTGGCCAGTGTACAGCATTTTTATAGGGATATTGCCATCCCGTCAACAGCCACTACGGTTAGGCTGCAGTTTTATTTAAAACGCACTACGGCCAGCGCCAGTGACCGTTTCAGGGTTTTTATTACCTCTACTTCCAATACGCCGGTTTCAGGTACTTTTCCAACAACCGGGTATACGGCGGTTTATTCGGATAATACCACCACATATGCCAGTTTTACCCAAATGACGGCCATCA
>RRZU011061797.1_pt1 | contig 12916 bp, 17 predicted proteins | sample 2165561 | NCBI WGS metagenome assembly RRZU01 (sample SAMN10456909, study PRJNA506462) | wastewater metagenome | isolation source: wastewater sludge | place: USA: Moscow, Idaho
GGTGAACAAAAAGAACCTGAAGTAAAACAAGAAGAAACACCAGGTGAACAAAAAGAACCTGAAGTAAAACAAGAAGAAACACCAGGTGAACAAAAAGAACCTGAAGTAAAACAAGAAGAAAAGAAAAAAGGTAAATAATGCAATCTTGGGAAAATATCGCAAAAGTTGGAACTATTGTAGAAATTCATAGTGAACATAAAGCACTAGGAAAAATAAAAGTAAGTTCAAGAGTGAGCGATTTTTTACCAATAATTATGTTTGCTAACTCTTTTAAAAGAAAATGGGAACCTATAAGAGTTGGTGAGCAAGTTACAGTTATTTCACCTTTTGGGGATCCAAATTATGGTTTAGTAATAAGAGGTGTTTTTAATTCTGACTGTAAAGAGCCTGTGGGAGCAACAGATACATGCGAAGTCGTAGAATATGAAGACGGTACTAGATTTTCTTATGATACATCTTCGAAGCTCTTACTTGTTGATGCAGCTGGAGATATCACTATTAAAGCAGCTGGTAATCTAAAATTTGACGTTAAAGGTTCTATAGATATTGTAAGTGGCAACACTACAACTATGAAATTACCTAAGCTGAGTATTTTAAAGAATTGAGGTTTTGCATGAAAGGTATTTGTAGAGACAACGATACGGCTGGTGGTGATTTAATCCCTACTCAAGATTTTGTTTTTGTTGATAATAACTTAGTTATTGTTGATAATGATCCTGTACAAGGTCATGGACCAGGTGAACATGCTGGTCCTACTATGGTAGCTGGTCATGCAAATGTTTTTATAAATAATATTAGAGTTTGTAAAGCTGATGATCTAGCAACTTGCGGTCATCCAGCTACAGGTTCTTCAACTGTTTTAATAGGTGATTAATGTATTTGTCAGATATAGAACAATCTATTACTAGAATTTTAGAGACACCCTTGGGGTCTAGGGTTATGGAACCTACTTTTGGTAGTGAGTTATATTTGTTGATTGATAAAAAAATGGATGAAATGTGGAATTTACTTTTCATTAAATATGTTTTTGAAGCAATAAGTACATGGGAAAAAAGAGTAAAAATACAAACTGTTAATCCTATGCTAGTTGGCGAAAAAGTTAAATACACTATTGAATATTTAATTATTGATACAAATGAAATTGTGAAGTTGGAAAGATTATGGAAATAGAAAAGTTAATAGAAGAGTTTGATTATCAAACTATAAAGAATGAAATTCAAACAGAAATTAAAAATGAATTTAATAATGATTTAACTTTTATTGAAAGTGATAGTTTTTCTTTAATTGTTGAAGCTTTTATTTACAGAGAAATGAAACTAAGAGCTAGAATTAATCAAGCTATTAGAGATGCTTTTGCGATAATAAACACCGACGACACTAACAACACTGCTGGAAGTGATTCGGCATATAAAAGAGCAATAAGACAAGTTAGTGAAAATATTGATGACATCAAGATTTATAGTTCAATAGCAGGTGAAGTTGAAGTTATTTATCACAGTAATGAAAATTTAACTGCTGCTATTTTAGATCATTTATACAAAGATGAAGTTAAGCCTTTGACTGATGTAGTGCATGTAAATAAAGCTGAAATTTTAATTTTAGATATAAGTATTAATGCAATTGTTTATTCAGGAACTGATTTAGAATTAATAGAAAACAATATAAAGAAAGCTTACGAATCTTTGATTTTTAAAATATCTGAAAATTTAACTAATTCAAAAGTGATTAGCTTAGCCCATGTTCAAGGTGTTCATAAAATAGAAAGTGATTTTGTTGATACAGACATTTTCCCTAATCAAGTTATTAAAGTTGGAAATATAAATATATCTTTTGAGGAGCTAGTGGCATGAGTTTATTACCTTTAAATGAATCAAAAGAATTACATAGGCTGGATGAATACTTTGGTAAAAGAATAGACTATCTTAACCAATTAAATTTAATAGTACATCCACTTTATGTTGAGAAAAAATACTTAAAACTACTTAGTGTAATCTTAGATATAGATATCGTTGGATTAACAGAAAATGAAGCAAGGGAGCTGTTATCTTTATTTATTGAATTACAAAAATATGCAGGAACAGTTTATGTTCTAAAAAAAGTAATGGGTATATTTTTTAATGATGTTATCTTAAATGATCAAATAGGTAACTATGAGTTCGATTTTATTGTTGAGTTAAAAAATGATGTTAGTGTTGAAAAATTAAAAAAAATAAAATCCCTTGCTAATAAATATAAAAATGTTAGAAGCAAATTAAGAAATATCATTATAAATCTTCCTTTACTACAAACAAATACAAAGTTAAACAGTACCTGTGTGTTTAGTTTAGAAATCAATAGCAAATCTTTAATAAAAGAAGATTTTACTACAGCAATATATTTAAAAAGTGGCTGTAGTTTTAGACTTAATTTTGATATATCAACAAATTTTGAAAATTTAGAAAGTGAATTTAATAAACAAGGAGGATTATTATGGCGGCTATAACAGCACAGCCTACAAGTGAAGGTATAAATATACTGAATAGTGATTTAAAAGTTAGTGTAAAGAAGTTTGCATTGATAGGAGCAACTAGTTTTACAAATGTAACAATTGATGCCCTGGTATCAAACCCAAATGCTAATTACTCTAGTTTGCAACCTTATATATTTGCAGAACTTGATATAGAAAGTGCGGTTTACGATGAAAATGGTGTATTAACTTTTCATTTAGCTCTACCTTATGATATTGATTATGGAAAATATATATTTGGAATAGCTCTTATTTATGACAATGGAGTTAAGAAGATTGTTAGTATAGCAAAAACTCCAAAGGTTGCAAAAATTGCAGGTGTTGGTGGTAGTTTTACTTTCAAAGTAGCAGTACTTGGAAGTGCAGGTGAAGTTGTGTTTAAAATACATGATTTCGTTACAACTAGTGAGCTTGAGTATAGTATAGATTTTCAAAATCTTAGCATTATTGCAAATTCTAGAGCTATTACAGAGCTTACAAATAAATTAATAGAAAAAGGAGTTATAACAAATGGCTAGTCAATATGGAGTAAATACTGTAACTAGTGTAAATGCTGCAAGACCAATAAGAATAAACTCAAGTACACCAATTGGTGTAGTAGGTACAGTTCTTTTGCCAGCTAGCACGTCGGATATGAGTGAAGATCATATCTCAATTTATGAAAAAATTAGAAATGGTACTCCGTTGTTTTTTGGAAGTGCCGACAAAGCAAATGAATTTTTTGGTGAACTTGAAGGTACACTAAGAGAAACATTAGATGGGATTGCTGATCAAAATGTAACAGGCCCTCTAATTATTATTGCAGTTGAATTAGAAACAAGTCATAGTGGTAAAACAGCTGAGACTTTTTATGATGATTTAACTTTGAAATCAAAAATTATAAAAGCCGTTAGCAGACTAAAAGGTGTAGCAGGAAGTGTTGGCTATAAACCAAATTTAATAGTTGCACTTAGGTTTTCTCATGATGTAGATATTGCAACAGAGATGACAAGCGTTGCACAGAAACTCTTAGCAATGGCTTTAGTTGATTTAAACGCAGATGATGAAAGTGCAGCAGTTTTAGCAGTTGGAAGTTTTGGAACAAATAGAGTTTTACTATGTGATCCTTATGTAAAAGTTTGGGATACTTTAACAAATTCTGAGATTTATCAACCTTTAAGCGCAAGAAGAGCTGGTTTAATTGCTTGGACTGATGCACAACATGAGTATGGTTTCGCTGATTCACATTCCAATAGAGTGATTAACGGTATATCTGGAACAAAAAGAGATATTGAATTTAATGCTGGTCAAGATTGCGAAGCAGATAGATTAAGAACTAAAGGCGTGGGTACTGTTATTAGATATAACGGTTTCAGAATTTGGGGTGGTGAAACTACTGATATTGATCCTATTTGGCAAGATCATACAAGAGTAAGAGTTTTTGACAGAATAAGTGAAGCTGCTTTAGATGGTTTATTTTGGGCAATTGATAGAAGAGCGGATATCTTAAAATCTGTTAAAGATAGTGTAGAACAAATGTTATTAGCACTAAAAGGCGCAAAAGTTCTATTAGGATTTAATGTTTATTGGGATCCTGAGAGAAACACTAAGGCAAATATAACGGCAGGTAAATTTTATTTAGTTGCTGAGATGCAGAATATGCCTATTGTAAAAAGATTAGAAGTTAATTTCTCTTATGTTGATAGATACGGTGATGTACTTATTAAACTTATTTCATAAAGGATAAAAAATGGTTAGAAAAAGTGAAGTTTTAAACAGTTCATCTGTTTTTGTTGAAGGTATAGGATTTATTTCAAATACAGCAAAAGTTGAATTACCAAAAATTGAATTTGAAACTTTTGAAGCAAAAAGTGGTATAGCAGTTCATAGTATTAATACTACAGTTCTTAAAAAAATGGAAGCTAAATTTGAATTAAATGAGGTTAATAAAGTTTATTTTGAAGCAATCGCAAAAAGACAAAAGCAAAAATCAACTTTTTGGGTTAAGAAAAATACAAATAAAAATGCAACAGATTCTCAAACAACTGTTACGCTAAAAGGCAGTGTAGATGTTTTTGAATTTCCTAATGGAGATATTGGAGCTGAAGAAAAAAGTGTTCTAAGCTTAACAGTAGATTTTTTCAAATATGAAAAAGATGGTCAAACTCTAGTTCTGATAGATGTTGATAACTTAGTTTGTGAAATTAATGGTGAAGACCTTTGGCAAAACCAAAGAGATTTTTTAGTTGGATAAGGAGATAAAATGGAAAAAATAGAACAAATTGTTGAAAACATGAGAGAGCCAAGAGTAAAAGATATTAGAGCTTTAAGCCATTTAAAAAGTGAAGAGGAAAAAGAATTTACTTTATTAAGTAACCTTACAGGGCAAACACCTGAAGAGTTAGATAATTTAACTTTTAAAGAATATAAACTTTTACAAGATAGGTTAAAAAGTTTTTTGTCTTAGACTGGCTTGAATCATTAGAAAAAGTTGCCTTAATTACGGCAAATCTTGGATTTTCATTTTGTGATTGCTTAGAGCTGACTACAAAAGAATTTTTAGAATTCGTAAAAATAGCTCTAGCAAAAACAAATAACTAAATTATAAAGGAGGATATATGTCAGCAGAAATAGCTTTAGGGCTTGTAATTGGTGGAATTGTTTCATCATCATTTGGTTCATCTATAAAGAGCGTTGATAGCAGCTTGAGTAAATATCAAGAAAAAGTTAAATCACTTAATAAAGAAAAATTAACTTTAAAAGCACAAAACGATCCAAACAATGCTTTAACTATATCTTCTATAAATTCACAGCTTTTAAATTTAAAGAAAAGTGCAAAAATTAGAATTGCTTTAGAAGGGAAAAAAGAAGAGTTAATGGCTCAAAAAAATTCTCTTTTAGCAGTACTTGGAACAGGGTATGCTTTAAGTGTTCCACTTAAAACAGCTATTGAATTTGAAAGCTCTATGGCGGATGTAAAAAAAGTTGTTAATTTTACAGATTCTTTAGATTTTTCGAACTTCACTAAAGAAATTTTGAATCTAACAAAAACTATTCCACTTAGTGCTAATGAGCTTGCACAAATAACAGCTAGTGGTGGACAGTTAGGTATTGCTAAAGATAATCTTTTAGATTTTACTACTACAGTTGCGAAAATGAGTACTGCATTTGATATGAGCGCTAGTGAAGCTGGTGATAGTATTGCAAAACTTATGAATGTGTATGGTCTTACTATGAATGATGTAGAAAGTCTAGGAGATAGTATAAATCATTTGAGTGATAATTCAGCAGCAAAAGCATCTCAAGTAGTAGATACTTTAGGTCGAATTGGAGGGGTTGCTAAAGTTTTTGGATTAAGTTCAGTTCAAGCAGGAGCTTTAAGTAGTGCATTTATTGCATTAGGTAAATCTCCTGAAGTTGCAGGGACTGCTATAAATTCTTTATTATTAAAATTAAAAACTGCTGACAAGCAAGGTGATAAATTTAAGAATGCTTTACAAAGTATTGGGCTTGATGCTACAGAGCTTAAAAATTCTATAGATAGAGATGCTCAAGGTTCTTTAACTAACTTTTTAAAAACACTTGAAAAACTTGACAAAACAGAACAAATGGGAGTTTTATCTGATTTGTTTGGTGCGGAGTTTAGTGATGATATGGCTTTGCTTGTAAGTGGTCTTGAAAATTATGATAAAGCTTTGAATTTGACGGCTGAAAGTTCTAAATATGCTGGAAGTATGCAGCGTGAATTTGAATCAAGAAGCTCAACAACTGCAAATAATTTAAAACTGCTTTCAAATAGTATAAGTACAATTTCTATTAATTTTGGAAGTCTCTTATTGCCAGCAATAAATGCTGTTATTAAGCCTATTACTTATTTTAGTAGTATAGTTGGTGAATTCGCTACAGATTTTCCACTTTTAAGTACGTCTATTGGTGCTGTTGTAATTGGTATGTTTTCACTAGTGGCAGTGGTTAAATTAGCGACTGTTACTAAAACTCTGTTTGGAATGGCATTAATAACTACAAAGGGATTTTTATTAGCATATTCAAACCCTTTAAATGTTTTAAAATTAAAATATTTAGCACTAGGCGGAGCTATAAAAACAGCAACAACATCATTACTATGGTTTGGTAAAGCATTAATGGCTAATCCAATAGGTTTAGTGATAGGTGCTATTGCTCTAGGAGCAATACTAATCTATACATATTGGGAACCAATCAAAGAGTTTTTTTCAAGCCTTTGGATTGGAATTAAAAATGCATTTAATGATGGTTTAACATTTATTAAAGACTATTTAGGTTGGACTCCATTAGGAATGATTTTAAATAACTGGGGTTTTATAACTGGTTTTTTTGATAATTTATGGACTGGAGTTACACAAATTTTTAGCAATACCTGGACAAATATTAAAAATAGTTTTAATGGAGTTGTTGAATTTATTAAAAAACCATTTGAAGATTTTTTTGTTTGGATAGCTAGTAAATTTGAATGGATCAATAATTTAATAGGAGCAAGTTTAGGAGCTTTAGAAAGTGCTAAAAATTTTGTTGGCAAAGCAGGAGATTTTATAGGAGATGGATTTAAAAGTGCAAGTAATTTTTTCAAGATAGACAAAGAGAATCAAGAAAAATATTATATCTTTGATACAAAAGATAAAGAAAAAAAGGAAGATTTAAAACTTGGAGATTCAATAAAAGATACTAGTGTTAAATCACCTGTGTTAGTTGTTGGAAATAGTGTTAATAATCCAGATTACAAAACTCTTGATTTAACTAGCAAAGATGACAGTAAAAAGGAAGATAAAAAAACAAATTTAGGTAATGGTTATACGAAAGCTCTTGAAAATACAACAGATAATTCAGTTTATAGCTCAAGCAACACTAACTACACTAACAACACTTTAAATAATAGTAAAAAAAATGAAACTTCATCTATTGTTGTTAATATTAATAATCCTAATGTTCAATCAAAAGAGCAGACAAAAGCGCTCGAGCAGGATATTAAGAAAGCTGTAGATATTGCGATCAAAGAAAAAGAGAAATCAAACATGAATAGAACTTTTAAGGATGTTGCATGATTTGTATGTTAGATTCATTTATTATAGACATAAAAGATATGGAAAGTTTTCAAAAAGAAATTTCTATGCCGTATGCAACACAAAGGAGAGCAGCTAATAATCCTTTGCATCAAAATATAGAAAAATTTAGTGAGACTTATAATATTGAAGCTACATTTTATAAAAAAAATAGCTTGTTTTCTAAGCCTATTGAATTCATTTTAAAAATGAAAAAGCCTGTATGGTTGGTTTTTTCTAATGGAGAAGCATATAAAGTAGTTGTTCCTAATATGACAATTGTTAAAAGTTTTTTTTCAAATGGAGGAAGAACTTTGGTACAAGTTATTAAATTTTCGATAGAGGTTTATTATGAATAATTATATTGCATTAGATGGAGATAGATTAGATGTTGTAGCTTTTAAAACTTATGAAACGTTAGATAATTTTGAAGATGTTTTAAAAGCAAATCCTCATCTTCTAAGAATAGATCACTTATCGAGTGGGGATATTGTTTATTTACCACCCTATATTAAAAAAGAAGTAGAAGAGGTAAAAGCTTTATGGAATTAACGCCTGATTTTAAAATTATTGCGCAAGGTCAAAATATTACAGAGATTTTGAAAAAGAATTTAATTAATTTAGAGCTAAAAGATGAAGATGGGAATATGGCTGATGAATTAACTTTAAATATATCATCTGTATATAAAAGACCTAAATATGGGGATGAGTTGAAAGTTTACTTAGGATATGAAGAAACAAAACTTACTTATATGGGAGCTTTTAAAGTACAAACCAGCACGATAAAAAATAAAGAAATAATGCAAATAACGGCAACAGGTGTAGATTTTAGTGGTGAGTTAAAAGTTAAAAAAAGTAGAGAGTTTGTAAATACAAATTTAAAAGCGATAGTTAGTGAAATAGCAAGTGAACATCTATTAACTCCAGTTTGCGATGTAGGGATAAATATATCTTATATTGCACAACATGATCAGAGTGATTTAGCTTTTTTACAAAAAATAGCTAATGATAATCAATTGATATTTTCAATAAAAGATAATAACTTAATCTGTGTTCATAAGAAGCAAGAAAAAATAAAGTATGCGATTGATTATAAGGATGTTATTGATATTTCAATAACTCACTCAAATAAAACAAAATATGAAAGTGCGAAAGTAATTTATAGAGATACAAAATTAAATAAAGATAAGGAGGTTGAAGTTTTAGAAGGAACGCCACAACTTATACTAGAAAGATGTTGTAAAGATGATAATGAAGCTAAAAGAATAGCTTTAGCTGCGTTAGATAGAGTAAATACAGGAACCGTAACGGGAGATTTAACTATTCCTTTTAAAGTTATTTTCGCAGGAGGTATTTTAAATCTTAGTGGCTCTTTAGATGATGGTGAGTATGGGATAACTTCAGTTTCTCATACTTTGAATAGTAGTGGTTTTACTACTACTATAAATTTTGAAAAATAAGGAAAAAAATGAAATGTTTTATTGGTGTTATAGCATCTATTGCTATGTTTAATTTAAATGAAGATGAGTTTGAATCTCATTTTTTAAAAGATGGTAGAAGAGCATTTATTATTGATGCAACAGATGAAAAGATTTCTGTTTGGAAAGAAGCAAATGAAAACAATTTAATTGATTGTTCTTTGGAGGAAATTAGAACGAATTCAGAAACTTTAGATTTTACAAAAAAAAGGATTTTAGAATTTATAAATAAGAAAGCAGGTGAGTATATTTTTGCTGTATATCCTAATTATAAACAAAATAATATAAATGAGCTTCAAGGTTATATTCAAGAGGATAAAGAAGAAATGTGGGCTTTTATTAATAATGAGAGAGAAGCGGTTAAAAATTTGGAGTTATCAGTAGAAAATGCTTCAACACTTAAAGAATTAAAAACAATAGAAGAAGGGTTATAAAATGGGAAATATAGATGCATCATTAAATATTAAATTGGGTGAACTTTTAGATAATCAAACTGAGCTTTTAAATAGATTTGATTCAGGTTTAACACAAGTTGAAAATAAAAAAAATATTGCTCTTGATACTATTGAGAGTAAAAAGAATCAAGTATTAGAGGAGCTGGAAGCTGTTATTACTCCAAATATTGGTTTTATTGGTAATGCTGGAAGTGTTGGCTTTGGTGTTGGGGTTGCACCTGATGTATTATCATCTATGTACGGTTTAATTGGACTTGAAGGTTTTCAAAATCCAATAAGCCCAAATTATGGTAACTATATACATGTAATGAGTGGTAGTATTTTGGTTTACATTCCAAAACATTATGTTAAATATAGTGTTGACATAAATGCTCCTTATTTTGGAACAAGAATAGATGTAGCTGCTACTCAATTAGCTGGGTATAAATTGCCTAGAGTATTTATAAATAATGGGATTGAAGTTCCTGGTATTTTTGTTGATAAATATAAAGGTGGTAAAGTTGGAAATGTTTTTGTTAGTAGAAGAGGTTTAGACCCCGTATCTACTCATCTAGATCATAATCCTATTAGCCTTTGCACTGCAAATGGAAAAGCTCCAGCAAATAAATATGATGGTATGTATGATGCTGTAAAAAGCAGAGGTAATGATTTTGCGCTTATCAGTGTATTTTTAGCAACTATGCTAGCAGATCTAGCAGATGCTCATTATCAAGCTTGTTATAGAAATAATAATTTTGAGTCTTGCGCTTGGGCTGATGTATCTCCTTATCAACCAAAAGGTTGCAATAATAATGCTCTAAAAGATTCAAATGATGCAACTGTTATTTATAAAAGCAGTGGTTATCAAAACTGTGGTTTAACTGGTGGAGTAAGTGATTTAATATTGCCAAAAACAACTCATAATGGTCAAGCATGTGGAATAGCAGATGTAAATGGTCTAATGTGGGAAGTTGCATCAGGATATATTACAAATACTACTGGGGTTCATTTGGTGCTTAAAGAAAGTGTTGATATAGCTTCTTTAACTAGTGCTAATGCTTATGATGCTTCATTTTATGATGTTGTATCTATGCCTGTTACATTGGATAATACTCAAGTGTGTTTTGGTAATGGCGTAAATCAGTTCTATAATGGGAGCGCAGATAGAACAACAAATGCTTACAAGATAGATAGTTTAGGATATCCTCATAATGATAATGCAGTGAGCGTTGCAGGAACAGAAAGATTTGGTAATGATGGTTTTTGGAGATATCAAGTTAATGAAATGGCTCTCATTGTTTTCGGGTCTTGGACGCATTCTTTGGCGTCTGGTCTTCGTGCGCGTCCTTCGGATAGTGTTCGTGCGTCTTCGGCTAGCAGTGTGGGTGGTCGTGCCTATTTGGTACCTCGTAGTGCAGTATGATAATACTGCACTTTAAAAATTTTTTTTGAGCTGAATTATGGTTGATTTTAATACTATTTTTGTCAGAAAATTTATAGACTTTGCAAAGCAAACAAATTTATATTTAAATCATTTCCCAAAAAGTGAAAAATATGCATTATCTCAATCAATAAGAGATGATATGTATAAGGTTTTTGATTTAATGATAGAAGGGCAAAAAAGATACTATAAAAAAACCACATTAACAGATTTAGATATTTCATTTGATAGATTAAAAGCAAAAATTTTACTAGCTTATCATTTGGGATATTTTTCTTTTAAAGATGGTAAAACAGATGATAAAAATCCTAATACTATGGCTGAAAAAAGATATGCAGTTTTATCTTTCAAAACAAGCGAATTAGGTAAGTTAATCGGTGGGTGGATAAAGAAAGCAAAAGAAGAAAATAAATGGTAAAACATTTTTTTAGGCATTATATCGATATGTTTTGTGGCTCTCATTGTTTTCGGGAATTGGAATAATTCTTTGGCGTCTGGTCTTCGTGCGCGTAATTCGAATAATGTTCGTGCGAATTCGAATAACAATGTGGGTGGTCGTGACTATAATAAAACCTCAAGACTTTAAGTTAAACGAGTGAAGTGGATTATAGGGATATAATGTCTAGGGCTTGCCCGAAATATTTTAAACTCTCAATTGAAGTAGATTTTTTATCGAAACTCTTGAGAGTTTTTTTATGGAGAAAAAATTGAAAAGAATAGGAAATTTAATAGAAGAAATTATCTCTAGCGAAAATATGTTTTTGGCTTTTAAAGATGCTAAAAAAGGAAAATCGAGTAAGAAAAAAGTTTTTGACTTTGAAATAAATTTAGGTGAAAATATTTCATACTTAATTAAATCCATAAAAAATGGTACTTATAAACCTAAACCTTACAGAAAATTCACAGTTAAAGAACCAAAAGAAAGAACTATTTATGCTCCAGCATTTGAAGATGTTGTAGTTCAGCATGCCATATATAGAGTTATTTACCCAATATTTGAAAAAACTTTTATCACTCAATCTCATGGGTGTAGAAAAAATTATGGAACTCACACTGCTAGTGAGTACTTACAAAAATCATTAAATAAATATGATGAAAATTTATATTATTTACAGCTGGATATAAAAAAATATTTTTATTCCTTCAATAGAAATATTTTAAGATCATTACTAGAAAAGAAAATTAAAGATAAAAAACTTATTGAACTTATAATGATGTTTACTATTTATGATAGTGAAAAAGGGGTACCTATAGGCAATCTATTATCTCAACTTTTTGGATTAATATATTTGAATCCTCTAGATCATTACATAAAAAGAAATCTAAAAATAAAAAATTATGTTAGGTATGTTGATGATTTTATCTTGGTTGGAATTACACTAGAGGAAGCAAAAGAACTTAAGCAAAAAATAGAAACTTTTTTATCAAAAAATCTAGAACTAAGTTTATCAAAATTTACAATAGCGAAAATCAAAAGAGGTTCTAATTTTGTAGGATATAGAACTTGGCCAAAATATAAACTAGTAAGAAAACATTCGATGTATAATTTTAAAAAAGCCTGTAAAAAAGAAAAAATAGAATCTATTGCAAGCTTAATAGGACATGCAAAAGAAACTAAAACAACCGCTTACTATAAAAAAATATTAAATGAATATAATCTCATGGATAAGATACCTTACAAAGTTTGGTTATTTTTAAATGGTGTTTAAATGAGCTTAAATAAAAGTTTAAATGAGTTTAAAAAGTCTAAAAAAATCTAATTTTATGAAATGTCCTAAAAATTCAACCATTTCCCGTATAAATCGAGCCTTTTAAATTTAATGCCCTCTTAATACTTTAGACATTTCATACACTTCTTTATAAAAGTTCAAAAGAAGTGTTTTTTTGTTCAACCATAGATTGTGAAATATCCTTTGACATACTATTTATTTTTTCAATAGTATCATCAATCCCATGAATAGAATTAAGAGATTCTTTTACTAAGGATTGAATAAGTTCAATTA
>RRZU010719596.1_pt1 | contig 12915 bp, 10 predicted proteins | sample 2165561 | NCBI WGS metagenome assembly RRZU01 (sample SAMN10456909, study PRJNA506462) | wastewater metagenome | isolation source: wastewater sludge | place: USA: Moscow, Idaho
GAATCGTCCTCAATGCTGTAATTCTCGATACTGGATAGGGTAGTAACTGCGCCGTCACCGGCGATCGTGATTTGCTCGCCATTCACGCCGCTGCCTTGGGCGGTGATGGTTCCAGTAAAATTCTGATTTTGCGTAGCTGACAACTTGACTGCTGCACCGAAAGCTAACGTCAGTGCTTCCACGTTACTGATAGTGCCGCCACTGATATCCGCACCGTTGCCCAAACCGAGCGTGTCATCGACCGTGCCTTCGCCGGTGATGGTGCCGGTATAAGCCAGTGCGCCGAGATCGACGGTCACCGCATCAGAAGCTGAGTTAGCAGTTACATTCGTGGTCGCACTGGTAACGGTTACTGTGCGTGCATTGGTGGAATCGTCCTCAATGCTGTAATTCTCGATACTGGATAGGGTAGTAACTGCGCCGTCACCGGCGATCGTGATTTGCTCGCCATTCACGCCGCTGCCTGGGGCGGTGATGGTTCCGGTAAAATTCTGGTGTTGTACGGCAGACATTGTGACATTGTTGGCTCCAACAACACCTGTTGCATCAAAATTTAAATTTGTAAAATTGAGCACTGTTGCAAGTGCAATACTGGAGCCATCTTGTACACTCAACGTGTTAGTGCCTGCGTCGCCATCCAGTACAACTGCTGTCATTACCAACGGTGTCCAAGTTGGCCCTATGGAAATTGATAGAATCTCATCTGCAGCGGTGCCTGAGAAAGCTGTAGCATTTGTCGCTAAATAGAATATATTTGTAGACGGAGCAGAGGATCCACCTCCGGAAGAAGACAGTAATAAATGTGCATCAGATTTGCCATTCCCGTTCACATCACCCACTTTGGGCCCAGCCTTAGTAATTGCATCGCTGAAAAGTGACCCTGTTGTGCTGGCGACCGTACTACCGATATTCCCTTTTGCAGCGCCTGATTTTATTTCTGTTTCAATGGCCTCAGCAACAATTTGTACCGCAGCAATACGTGCTAATGCTTTTAATTTACTGGAATTGTTGTGGAAGATATCGGTAATGCCCTGGTTTAAATTCGCGATGATTTGTGAGGCATCGGTTAATAAACTAGAGGCTTTGATTAATGTCGCATTGTCTGCGCTCGATAAAGAAGCAGCTCCTTTAATGAGTTCTGCAACAATATTTTTAGAATTTAGAGCAATTCTGCCTGTACTGTTTGCAAGAATTGCAGCCAAAGCATCATAAGCCCAATCTATTGCTGTTGTTTCATCGGGTGCAATACCTGCGCCAGTTAATAGTGCAGCGGTTTGACCGACTAGTATTTCGATTTGAACAGAGACACCATGAATAGCGAGTGCAGAATTCGTTGCGGTTATATTGGAATCTTGACGAATTGTTTCTTTGATGGGGTCAAAATGAAGCAAGCCGATGCTTGTATTTAATCCTAGTGTTGCCAGCACTTTTGCAACTGCACTTTGCGCTGAACTAACACCGTCTTGCATAATTTTATCAACGAGTGTGGTTAATGGCGTGATGACAGTTGCACCAGCCGGTGCAGTCATAATCCCCTCAAAAGGCTTGCCTGTGGCAATATCAACTCCACCGGATGTGATTAGATTGCCAAACCCATCTATGCTGGGTATGAGAAAGTTGCCAAATGCGTCCGTAATTGAGCTTTTCTCGCCGGAATTAAGCAATCGATCGCCATTGAGATCCGCAAATACAAGTGCTTCTTTGACATAACCATCAATGACTTTGCCCGTAGCGCCAGAGGCTAACAATGCTTTAGTTGCGGTCACGGTGGCGATGTTACTGGTGGTCTCTTCTATTACTCGCTGCAAAACGGCTAAGCTTGTGGCTGATCCACCTTGATCGATAGAATAAAAAGTAGCGACTTCTATTTTATGATGGAATTGTTGGGCAGCTAAACCCCAGTTAGCGTTGGTGAAATCAACTGATGCAAGCGCTGTTGCGGCCCAGTGTAAAACATTTCCACGGCTTTCGCCCGCATTCAGTATTTTCTCTATTTCTGAGGCGGCCCACGCTTTGTCTTCGTTGCTTACCAGTAAGCCAACGGTATTTTCTACAAATTGATAGGCAAAATCGCTATTGGATAATGTGTCTGAATAGAGCGATTGTTTAAATACATCGGTTTGTGAAAGAATATTGGCAAGTTCTTTTGTCGATCTGCCAGTATTGTCAAGATATGAGACAAATTCGTTTAAATAGCGGGCACCTGGGGCTGCATTGAATAGCGTTACAACTATTTGTACTACTTCCAGTTGCTTATCACTCATAGTTTTCCTCAAAATTTACAGTGACAGCACTCGAATGCTGCCTGTAATAAATTGATTCTACTTAAAAAATGAGTAAATAAATTACTCAAATAAGGTAAGTAAATTACCTTATATTCTCAGAATGAAAGAAGTCGCTTTAGAAAGGCAATTTAATACCAGGTGGTAAACCTAGTCCGCTACTAAGTTCAGCCATTTTTTCCTGAGTTGTTGCCTCTACACGCCGCACAGCATCATTAAAGGCTGCCGCAACAAGATCTTCGAGCATTTCTTTGTCGTCACCGACAAGACTGTCATCGATGCTAACTCTTTTGACATCATGACGACAAGTCATAATGACCTTAACCATGCCGGCACCTGATTGTCCTTCTACTTCAATGGTGGCGAGATTTTCCTGCATTTTTTTCATGTTCTCCTGCACCATTTGGGCTTGTTTCATCATGTTGCCCAGGTTACCTTTCATCATTGCTTATCTCCTTTATCTTGAATGGGTTTAATTGAAGGAACGATTAATTTAGCATCAAATTGCTTGATCAGCTCTTGCACAATGGGATCCTTTTCGATTGCCGCGATCGCTTGTGCCTGTTTTTCTTCTTCAACACGTTGTTGTATTGCTACTGGTGTCAACCCTGTAATGCTACCAACGAAAAAATTAAGAACCACAGGTTTATTAAGAAAAGTATTCAGTGCAGACTGTATTTTATCCTGATATTTCTTTTCCAGCAGGTGCTTATGCGCTTCCGGTACATAGAGTTCAATCTTATCTGCTGAAAGAATCTTGGATTCACTATGTTGTGCTAGCATTTTAGCCATGCCTGTTAGCTTTAATTGCTGAACCAATTGTGGCCAAGTAAGATCGGAAGCATCTGCTATTTCGCGCTGAATTGTATGTTTAGAGACTGAGGGCGGCTTATGTTCGGCTTTTGCGGGTTGCTTGATGTTTGTGGGCGGAACGTGTGGTGGTTGATTTACTGCAAGATTCTCCGGCATGAAGGTGAGCATGCGCATTAATGTCATGGTAAAGCCGGCATATTCATCGGGTGCCAGACTCAGATCGCCGCGTCCGTGCAGTGCGATCTGATAAAACAGTTGAATATCATCAGGCGTAAGTATCTTCGCCAGTGCGTTTATGCGGGCATGTTCAGGAATATCCTCGCCAATTGCTTGAGGGACGATTTGTGCCAGCGCAATACGATGCAGGAGGGCCGCCAGATCCTGTAATGCGGAATCGAATGAAAGGCTCTGCATCTCCATTTCATCAGCCAATGATAATAATTTCAGGCCATCCTTTTGTACCAAAGCATCCAATAGGTCAAACAGATAACCTTGATCAATGATGCCCAGCATATCTCGCACGCTTGCTTCTTCAATTTTACCTGCTCCAAAAGCAATGGCCTGATCCAGTAGACTCAATGCGTCGCGCATACTGCCTTGTGCCGCGCGGGCGACGAGCTGCAGTGATATTAGGTCGCACGGGATCTTTTCTTGTGCCAATATTTTTTTCAAGTGATCGGTAATTTGCGTTTGCGGAATTTGTTTCAAATTGAATTGCAAACAACGCGATAATACTGTGATCGGAATTTTCTGCTGATCAGTTGTCGCGAGCACAAATTTGACATGCATCGGCGGTTCTTCCAGTGTTTTTAACATGGCATTGAACGCCGATTTGGAGAGCATATGAACTTCGTCGATGATATAAATCTTATAACGACCACTGGTTGGCGCGTACAGCGCATTTTCCAGCAGTTCGCGCATGTTATCGACTTGGGTATTTGAGGCTGCATCCAATTCAATCAGGTCGATGAAGTTTCCAGAATCAATTTGTAAGCATGTCGGACAAGTGCCGCAGGGTGTCGCAGTTACACCTTTTTCACAGTTAAGCGATTTGGCCAGAATACGGGCGATAGTTGTTTTGCCAACACCACGTGTTCCGGTCAGCAAGTAGGCATGATGCAGTCTGTTTTGTTCAAGCGCATTAGTCAGGGCTCTGACTACATGTTCCTGTCCAGTCAGCTCGGTGAAATTTCTTGGACGCCATTTGCGCGCAAGGACTTGTGTTTGAGACACTTTTTAGATTTGGAAAGTGAATTACATCCGATTAAACCAGCCAACGATGCATAAATGACAATTTCAGTTTGCATTGGGTGGCGAGCCAGACCCCCGGCACTCGCAATAAATAGCTGTGGCTGCTTCCTTCCGGACCTGACCAGATTCACCACCTTGCAATGCGGGGAGGCCCGCCATAAAACTTATTAAAAGTGCTGGGAGTATACCAGTAGATGATGGGTTACTCCAATTTGATTGCTAAAGAATTCGGTAGGTGCTCGATAAAAGAGATAAACTCCGAATACGATATGGCCGTTATTTAATGTATTACTATACTACAAGACTGAGTGCTATGGTTTATCATCGCGACCTGCTGGCTGACTTAAATAAACCCTTGCCGATGAAGGATAAAGTTGTCAGTATTCATCGTTCTATACAAAAGAAATTTTTATTTGTCTCGCGTATCGCTATTACACTTTATGATTCGGAAACTCAGACTCTGAGAACTTACCTGGATAGCGATGAGGATGACAATCCTCAGGCGCATTTTCAATCTTCTTTGGACGATGCGCCGTCATTAAAGGAGATTCTTGCCAGAGGTTTGCCGCGAGTGGTTAACAATCTGGTTACTTTTGAAAACGGTTTGTATGAGCATACACAACGAATCGGCCGCCATGGATATGCCGCAAGTTATACTATGCCGATTTTTCATGCTGGTGTATTTGTCGGTTTTTTGTTTTTTAATTCGCACGAAAAGGATGTATTCGCTGAAAATATATTAAGTATTCTTGATATCTACGGTCATTTGATAGCGCTGATGATCATTAATGAATTGTCCACAGTAAAAGTCATGGGCGCCGCGCTGAAAACGACCAGCGGCATGGTTCACCTGCGTGATCCTGAAACGGGTAGTCATCTGGATCGCATGTCACGTTATAGCCGTCTGATTGCAGAATCGCTTGCCGATCAGTATCAACTGGATGATACGTATATTGAACATGTTTTTATGTTTTCTCCCCTGCACGATATTGGGAAAATCTCAATTCCAGACAGTGTTTTGCTAAAACCAGGTCCGCTGAATGCGGAAGAAAGATCCATCATGGATACTCATGCGCGGGCAGGTAGAGAATTGATCGATGATATCGTTGATAATTTTGGTTTTGATAGTATTGATCACATTGATATTTTAAGAAATATTGCTGAATTTCATCATGAAGCTGTTAATGGGAGCGGTTATCCATCTGGGAAGATGGATAGTGAAATTCCTCTTGAAGCACGTATTGTCGCGGTGGCTGATGTATTTGACGCACTGACTTCCTGCCGCCCCTACAAGGATGCTTGGAGCAATGAAAAAGCATTCGATAAGCTGAGACAATTGGCCGGTGAGAAGCTGGATGCTGATTGTGTGAATGCTTTGATTGATCATCAGCAGGAAGTTATATCGATTCAACAGCAATTCAAGGAAAATACTTACGGTTAGCGCATCCGCCTGGCGGGATACGAAACACTAAAAGTGGCATTGGAGGTAGCGCAATGCGCACGAGCTAAATCCGCTAAAATGGACTGTTTCATTCTGGGGCTTTTGAATAGAGCCATGACCGCCAAAAAATCTACCCAAACGTTAATCAAACCGAGTGATGCCACTGCATGGATTGCATGTCCCCGGCGTGCGTGGCTGGATAAACACCAACCCACTACGTATGAGCCCGATGCGTTTAATCGGCTACTCAGTGATCTTGGTTTGGAGCACGAGGCAGCCATACTGGCTAAGCTGGAGAATCAGTTTCCAGTAAGTTCAGCAACATCCTTTGAGCATACACAAGCTTTGATGCAGCAGGATACTCCGATTATCTATCAGGGACGACTTGTAGATGAACGCCAAGGATTGGTGGGCTATCCTGATTTCCTGATTCGACATGAAAGTGGCCAATACCAGCCGGCTGATGCAAAACTTTCGCTCAGTGAAAACAAAAAGGCAATTCAGATTCAATTAGGAATTTATCGTCGATTATTGGGAAATGGATTGCCAGCCATGGTCTTTCTTGGGGATGGCCGTACTGCATTGCTGGGTGATGAGGTTGAGTCACTGGTCGACGAATTTATCACCAGCATGAGGGCTTTGCTTGATCTGCAGCAGCAACCATCGGTGCGTTATAGTCACAGTAAATGCCGCATTTGTCCTTATGAAGCGCATTGTCGCCCGGAATTTGAAGCACGTGAAGATATCTCGTTGCTATACGGAGTTCATGGCAAAGCTGCCGACTGTTTAACCGAAGCAGGTATTTCGACCATTTCACAGCTCGCCGCAAGCACCGTCGAAACCGTGCCAGATGTACCTCATCTCAAAGGTAGTAAAAGAAAGCACCGTGCTATTTTGCAAGCCAAATCCTTTCTGAGTGGGAAAGTATATCTATTGGATAAAGCTGTTTTTCCGGAAGGAACCTGGATTCATTTTGATATTGAAGACAATCCGTTAACACCAGCCCGTGAACGTCATGTGTATTTATGGGGTTTTTTGCTGCCGCCATACGCCAAGGATGATTTTGATCATGTCTGGACTGACGATGAAACAAGTGATTATGAAGGTTGGCTAGGCTTCTTGCAGAAAATTGAAGCGTACCGTTCATTGTATCCTTCCATAGTGCTTGCACATTACTCGAATCACGAGAAGGCTACTATCCGGAAATACGCCGAGCGCTATGCCATGGGAAGCCACACTACAGTGATGTGGCTGCTTGGTCAGGATAGTCCTTTGTTTGATATGCAAAATCCAGTGCTAGATAGCTTGGTTTTGCCGTTGCAAGGCTATGGCCTAAAGGATATTTGTAAACATCCAGACTTAGTTAACTTTCAATGGGAAAATCAAGAATCCGGATCGCAGTGGTCGGTGGTGCAATTCAATCGTTTTCGCTCAGAAACCAATTTGCTTGAAAAGCAAAAATTGAAAACGGAAATTCTTGGCTATAATCGTGATGATGTGATCGCCACGCGAAATTTGGAGCTATGGCTGAAAAGCTTATTTTGTTGATTCAAGCTATGTACATTACAGATCAGATTGTTGTGTCCTATTTGTTTGCTTATGAAATGATTCGGCCGTAAGAATCTTCGAATCTTAAGATGTCATCTTCTCCAAGGTAGCTGCCTGATTGCACTTCAATTAAATGGAGCGGAATTTTCCCGGGATTCTCGAGGCGGTGCATTTTGCCCAGTGGTATGTAAGTCGACTGGTTTTCGGTAAACAAAGTTTCTGTATCCTCCATTATGACTTTGGCAGTGCCACTGACGACAACCCAGTGCTCCGCTCGATGGTGGTGCATTTGCAATGATAGCTTTTCACCGGGCTTAACCATGATTCGTTTGACCTGAAACCGTTCGCCCTTATCAATGCCTTCATACCAGCCCCACGGGCGATGGATTCGCAAATGCTCGAGATGTTCCTTGCGTTGATTGAATTCAAGCTGTTGTATCGCTGTCTTTAATTGTTGCGTTTTGCTTTTATGCATTACCAGCACAGCGTCGGCTGTTTCGATCACAATGATGTCATCGAGTCCGATTACAGTAACCAGACGATTTTCTGCGCGAATATAGCTTTTTTGAGTATCCAGTACGAGCGTATCACCACTGGTGAAATTGCCATCGTCATCCTTAGGCGCAATTTTCCACAGTGAATCCCAGGAACCGACATCGTTCCAGCCGAACTGAGCGGGTACAACAATGGCACGGTCAGTTACCTGCATAATGGCATAGTCAATTGAATCCGAAGGTGAAGCCGTAAATGCATCCTTATCAGGTAAGATAAAACCAAGATCCGTGGTTCTTTCTTGCCAGGCTTGATGGACAGCAGTGAAGATGTGCGGCTGATGCCGTTGCAGCTCTTGCAGATAATTTTTAGCTGTAAAAACAAACATACCGCTATTCCACATATAGCCACCTTCTTGCAGATAGGCAGTTGCAGTTTCCAAGTTAGGCTTTTCAAAAAAGGATTGAATGCGGTGGGCGGGCAGGGCAACAGGTGCTGAGAATGAAATTGCGTCACCCATTTTAATGTAACCGTAGCCGGTTTCAGGTGCAGAAGGCGTAATGCCAAAAGTCACCAGATAATCCTCCTGAGCGGCTACTTTTGCTGTTTCTACAGCTTGTGCAAAAGCATCCTGGTCATCGATGACATGATCGGCCGGGAGAATGAGCATCAAGGCATCTTCATCAATCTGGGTTAAATGAAACGCAGCGAGCGCGATAGCTGGCGCGGTGTTGCGTCCGATCGCTTCAAGGTAAATCGCTTCCGGTTTGATATTAATCGCTTCACATTGCTCCTGGATCAGAAAACGATGTTCCGAGTTAGACACCACTATGGGCGCTTGCGCATGCAATAATGTTGCAGCCCGGCCAAGGGTGACCTGCAGCATGGTTTCTTTACCTACAAGCGGGAGTAGTTGTTTAGGGTAATTGGCCCGGGATAGCGGCCACAGCCGGGTACCGCTACCGCCGGAGAGGATGATGGGGTGAATGTTTACGTTCATTTATCAGGTTTTTTAGTGTTGAGGCTTGAAAAGATTAAGACAATATAGATAAAACCGCCGACTTCCGGTTGCTGCAACTCGACTGTTAAGTTGGTAACAAGTAAAAATCGTAACACGATTACCCATGAGCATGGGATTTTTGGCAAGGGTGGATTCAAATCTCCGATGATCACTTTTTCCTACACTAGATGGAAAGTATCGGGTTTCGACTGAAGATCTTGTCTATGAGCACCTTAAATCAAAAATGCAAATTCTTGCTCCGAAAGGGTTTGTTACCGATCTAGCTAGCGCTCCATGTCTTTTTTGGACAGCCTTTTCACTATGTGGACAATACACTAAAGCAACGGTAATTCACGATTATCTTTATTGGTATCAGTCAGATTTTTGCGAGAGGACTGCGCAGATGATATTCTATTGATAGCAATGGAAGAATCAAAAGTTAAACCTTCGGCAATCCCCCCATTTTTAATGGGAGCATACAGTAGAGAGTTTTAGTTTAAAAGCTTCTGCCAGCCTCATCGCTGGTGTATTACTTCCGCATGCCCTATTCGGAGGTTCATTATTGTAAATCCACAACCATTGTTTTGCGGTAAGTTGTACTTCCTCAATGGTTGCAAATTCATTCATTTCCCCGCCGAATGGTCCTGTTGCGTTCAACGTATGCATTTTGCTGTGGCTTTCCTGGTTGGGTGTAATTAAGCTGGATACCTTGCTTTTGTGCCTAACAACGAAGCGTGCCGTTGATATTTTTCGGCTCATTATCACAGCGGATCTTCCATACATTCTTGCTTATCAAATAATCGACAGAGATATTCGCATATTGGCTGTCATGCATACATCCAGAAAATGGCCTGATAAATTCATCGATCTCATTAATGATTTCCTTACAACAACTTTGACACTTCGATAGGGTAAAAATAGTGGCCATCGATTCCATTACAACATCTCAAGTTGTATAGAAAGACTACTGTTGCAGCTCGTCATGTCATACTACAATGACTTAAATTGGGGCAGTGCGTCCATTGGTATCAAAAAACACTGCATATGGATCAACTGACCATCCTCGCCATATATTGAAACTGGCAGCGAATCATTTCGCTTCAAGCAAAGCAGTGCAACTGCAAAAGATGGAATCCGGGAACGGGAAAAGGAGAAATATTCTTCATTTGAAAAAACAGCAGATTCTTAATCCATTACCGCTATTTTCTATAACACAAAAGGAAGGAAAAAAACCTAATTCAGTCTGGTCGATTTATCCACAGCGGTGTAGTACGCTATGCCACTGTTTCTCCTGGTCAGTTTTCAGTTAGCAGCAACAGGTTAAGCGTTATTTTTTCACTACACTTTGTAACATCGATACAAGGATCGCTCTATAAATTCATGCGCCCAAGAAACGTCTCAATGGATAATGAAAAGTATCATCATGACACTTGAGAGCACCCAATATTGCGGTGCCAGAAAACAATCTAGCATCATATTGACATAGACTAACAACAGGGAATCGGTGTCCGAGCCCCTGATTGTATTGACTTTCAAAATCGTTTAAGTCTGCAATACCCATACCTTTTTGTAACGTCCAAGCCATATCGCCAAGTACTCGTAAACCCTGAATGCCTTGTTTGTTTGCATTCAGAAAAGCATTCTCGAAGAAAGCATATAGCTCTGCGCTGTTTGCCATACCCTCCGTTAAAACGATACGATCATCCTGAATATCTTGATCAATGCAGGACCTGACATCACGTAGTTCATTGGTGATAATAGACTGAACTTCCTTGGTAGCAACCAGAAAACAGCGATTTCCGGATTGAAGACCACCGAGTAAAAATGGTAGTGCTAATTTAAGTCGTCCCAAATCAGTGTCATAAAACGCACATAAGTGGCTGCCATAATTAATTGCGATACCTTCAAGATCAATATGAGCGATTCGGCTTGTTGCGTGCTCAAATGCAGCAATTTTTACAGGCGCTTGATCCTGCTCAAGATAAGCCAATAGATCAGTTAAGCGATATCGCCTCTCGCGTTTGACTCCTATACGCATGCAAGGCAGCTTACCCGCATCACTCCAGCGTCTCAAAGATATTTCACTGGCATTTAGAATCTTGGCTGCTTGTTTGATGTTCAGAAGTGGCTCAGCAGCGCTTTCAGTGATGTTCATGCACATCCTCTCCCTAATTAATTATTATTTATTTCAATAGAATTTTCAGGTTTATGATCTTTTTTGATAGCTCTCAATTTCATCCTTTGCAGTTGTTTCAAGTCACTAGCCTGTCTTTATAAAACGCTTGACTTTTATTTTAGCATAGGTCAAATTATAAAAAAGATCATTGATGATCACCAATGATTATCAATGATGCATATTAATAGATGCTTACAGTACTAATCAAATTAATAAATACAGGATAACAAAATGAATTCAGTTTCCGGAAGCTCAGAGAATTATAGTTTCTATAGTGCACTCAGCCATCCACCCTTACGGGCGGCAGGTAATACCCCAGATTTGTCAATCTATCGTCCGCAGAGCATTCCAGAATATGGTGTTTTCCGTTACAAGGCACCGGTTGAGGGTTTGCTGCAAATAGGTGGCGTGCATAGTTCTGAGACTAACTGGTCAGATGATTTCGAAATTGCATGGACTAAAATGGGCAATAAAGGGCCACTAGTTCTGTTTTTGCATGGTGTTCCAACTAATCGTTCACAATGGGAAGCAGTGCAGGCACAAGTATCACGCTTCTGTGAAACGATTTCCATCGACATGCTGGGAATGGGTGAAAGTTCCAAACCACGACTCTATGGTCGTAAAAATAATCCAGCTCCCAATGCCATGTGGAACTGGGTTAATGATGTTGATTATATTGAAAAGCTGATGCAGAAAGAATATCCAGGTCGACAATTTATTTTTATTGCTGATGATTGGGGAAGTGGTATTGCTTCGCACTATGCTGCCAAGCATAACAATCGTTTAAATGCATTTGTACAGATGGATCCGATTGCCTTCGACGGTTATCCGGTGAATGAAATTCAGGCAATAGGCAGAGCCTCAGAAATTCCGAATACAGAAGAAGGGGATGCACAATTTGCGATGCTGTTCGCAGCCTTTGATCAGACATTAGTACAGATTTTAAAGTCGATGGTGTACGATCCTTCCAAATACAATCAATATAATCTTCGTTATCTGACTTTTCCTTATATTGATGTAGATTATGAACGCAATAGTACAGATGATGGAGTCACCGATGTCGCCAAATCAACTACCATGCACCTAAAATCACACAACATTCGCGTGCTAGCAGATCGCGCTGCAATTCTTAGTCCAGCCCTGCTACTGCCATATCATCCGAAATATAATCCCCAAGGTGTGCAGTACCAGAACATTACTGTTCCGACACTGATTATGTGGGGTGAGTACGACAACATGATGCCAGCAGCGCAGACACAACGGTTTGCTCATGTACTAGGCACAGATGATGTACAAATTACTTACATTCCAAGAGCGGGACATTTTCCGGCCACGGATAATCCAGACTGCGTCACAGATAATATCCTTAATTTTATTCGTCGCGTTATGGGACGCAGTGTGCTGGCTGATATCTATATTGGAAATCACGGCATCTGGAAAGGAGATGAGCGCCAGATGATTCAAGAATTACGCGTGCTGCATGGTATTGCCGATTGATTTAAACGGTAAATATTTATGGTAGTGATTGCTGAGTATCCCATATTTATGAGCAATTTATGAAAAAAATCATGCTTGAATCGAATTTGACTTGCCCGTTTTGCGGTTTCATCAAACGGGAAGCCATGCCCACTGATGCCTGTTTATATTTTTATGAATGTACAAGCTGCAACACTCTATTACAACCGAAACCGGGTGATTGCTGCGTCTTCTGTTCCTATGGAACCGTGGTATGTCCACCCCGGCAGACTGAGACAAACTGCTGCAACCTTTCTTGATAAGTATCATATGATTGCAGGCAATAATGACTTAAACATGTTGCTGCTAACTGAAAACTGACCACCTGTGCTAATTGAAATTTGACCAGGTGAAATAGTGGTATAGCGTACTATACCGCTGTGGATAAGTCGACCAA
>RRZU010737486.1_pt1 | contig 12915 bp, 9 predicted proteins | sample 2165561 | NCBI WGS metagenome assembly RRZU01 (sample SAMN10456909, study PRJNA506462) | wastewater metagenome | isolation source: wastewater sludge | place: USA: Moscow, Idaho
TCACTTGGCCTCACGCGCAGATCACTTGGAAGAATTTATTCGCTTTGTGAAAGGCGAGATCATCAAGTCAGTTGGTAAATGATGTCTAACAATTCGTTCAAGCCGACCGCGCTACGCGCGGCGGCTTAACTCCGGCGTTAGGCGCTACGATAAACAATCACTTCATGAGGCGGATTCACAATGGAATACAAACCACCTATCACCATATCCTCACTTGATGCGGCGCGACTTGAAAAGATACTCGATTCGCTTCGCAATAAGCAGATTCCAAACAAGGAGGATTTTCAAGCGGAGTTGGACCGGGCCAATATTGTGGAGCCGGAAGAAATGCCGCACGACGTTGTCACAATGAATTCAACAGTAGTCTTCCGGATGGACTCATCTGGCAAGGAGTTCGCCTTGACACTTGTCTATCCAGACGACATTGACGATGGAGCGGGAAAAATATCAGTTCTGGCACCTGTTGGTAGCGCACTTCTCGGATTGAGAGAGGGCGACGAGATATCTTGGCCCAAGCCCGGCGGTGGATTGCTCAGAGTTTGCATCTCAAAGGTTGTGTATCAACCAGAGCGCTCCGGTGACTTTCGGCGGTAGCTGGCACTTGGCGAATCCGTGTCGCCCAACAAATCGTTCCAGCGGACGCGCTAATGCGCGCCGCTGAACTCAAACTACAAGGGCATCCCCGCGAAGTCAACAAAACCTCTCCGGGCAGGTTTTCATGAAACCCGCCTGAGCAGCGTTCAAACGATCCAACCAACGCACACGAAACCAGCGACTGACAGGGAGAACAAGGTGCGGACTGCAAAACTACAACCGGTCTTTGCCGCGGCTGCCTGTGCCGCTGACCCTGATGAAAGACGCGCGTGGGGGCTCCATTCGTTAGCCGAGGTTGCTCTTGCGAGCGCCTCCCAGAGTTAACCGAGCACTCCCCACGCAGGTCTGACCTTGTTCCATCAACGCAGGCATCACGCGGTGGCAGATTCTTCCTTCACGGTGTCGGATGAGACATTCGAAATCGGTTCGACTGGCCGGGTCGGCTCACGTCACGGGTTTGAATTCCTCACCTTTGGCGAGCATCGCCCAGGCCATGCGGGCATTCTTGGCTGCGACGGCGACGACGGCCTGCCAGTAGCCGCGCCGCTCGGACAGCGCCACTGCCCAGCGGCTGAGCCGGTCCTTCTTCCTGGCCGCAGCGGCCAGCGTGGCGCGTGCCCCCAGGATCAGCAGCGTTCGCAGATAACTGTCGCCGGCCTTGGTGATGCGCCCGAGACGCTGCTTGCCGCCGGAGCTGTATTGCCCCGGCACGAGTCCGAGCCAGGCGGCGAGCTGTCGGCCGTTGGCGAAGTCGTGGCCGTGGCCGATGCTGGCCAGCAGCGCGCTGGCGGTGGTCGCGCCGATGCCGGGCATCTGCATCAGGCGGCAACTACCTTGACATGCTCCGGTCGGCGAGCAGCCGCCGCGCGTCAGGCGCTATGTCGGCGAGGCGCTCGAGGGCGGGCGCGCCGCGGCCTCGCTACACTCGTGAGCGCCTTCGGGCCTTTCACTGCCGATTCCGGCGCCTTCTTCAGGAGACAGGACGATGTTCAGCCATGTGATGGTCGGATCCAACGACATCGAGCGCTCGAAGCGCTTCTATGACGCCGTGCTCGGCGTGCTCGGGGCCGGCGGGGCGATGGAGAACCGCAACGCGGCCGGCCAGATGCGCCTGTTCTACCGCCACGGCGGCTCGAGCTTCTGCGTCACCGAGCCGATCGACGGCGAGCCGGCCACCGTCGCCAACGGCGCCACCCTCGGCTTCAAGTGCGATTCGCCCGAGCAGGTGCAGCAGTTCCACGATGTCGCGGTCGCGCACGGCGGCCTGTCGATCGAGGACCCCCCGGGCCTGCGTCACGGCGCGATCGGCCCGATGCATCTGGCCTATGTGCGCGACCCGGACGGCCACAAGCTCTGCGCGCTGTACCGGCCGAAGTGAAGTGGACATGAGCGGACGACCGATCCGGCGCCAGCGCCGGATGGCCGCGCTGGTCTTCATGCCGGCGCTGCTGCTGTCGGCCTGCGGAGGCGGCAGCCGGGCCGATGCCGAGGCGGCGGGCGTGGTGCTCTGGCGCGCCTCGGGCAGCCTGCAGTGCGAGGCCGAACTCACCACGCAGGCCCGGCTGGACGAGGCGGTGGCCGCATTGAAGGCCGCCGGTGTGGCGGTGCAGTCGGCCCAGTGCGCCCAGGACGGGCGCATGCGTGCCGCCGTCTGCGGCACCGACAAGGGCGAGGCCTGGCGGGTGACGGTGGCGGCCGCTGCGGTCGATCAGGCCCTGACCCAGGGCTGGCGACGGGTCGAGCCCGGGCAGGAGATCACGCCGATGGCGTGTCGCTGACCGGCGCTCGGCCCCGGCCGCGCCGCAGCCACCGCCCGACCAGCGTCATCAGGTCGTCGATGCCGGTGAACACCACCGGGATCACCAGCAGGCTCAGGAAGGTCGAGGTGATCAGGCCGCCGATCACGACGATGGCCATCGGCGCACGGAAGCTCGGATCGACCCCCAGGCCCAGCGCGATCGGCATCATGCCCGCGCCCATCGCGATCGTCGTCATGATGATCGGGCGTGCGCGCTTGCGGCAGGCGTCGAGCACCGCCTCCAGCCGGCCCAGGCCGTGCTCCTTGCGCGCCAGCACCACATAGTCGACCAGCAGGATCGAGTTCTTGGTGGCGATGCCCATCAGCATGATCAGGCCGATCATCGAGGGCATCGACAGCGCGGTCTGGGTGATGAACAGCGCCAGGAAGGCGCCCGGAATCGACAGCACCAGCGCGGCCAGGATGGTGACCGGCTGGATGAAGTCCTTCAGCAGCAGCACCAGCACCACATAGATGCACAGCACGCCGGTGAGCATCGCCAGACCGAAGCTCTCGAACAGCTCGGCCATCGCCTCGGCGTCGCCGACGGTGGTCTGCATCACGCCGGGCGGCAGGGACTGCAGGCTGGGCAGCGCCAGCGCCTGGCGCTCGATGTCGCCCAGCGGCTGGCCGTTGAGCTCGATCTCGAAGTTGATGTTGCGCAGCCGGTCGTAGCGGTCGATCTGCGCCGGGCCGCTGGACAGCTCCAGCGTCGCCACGCTCGACAGCATCACCGGCCCGCGGGTGCCGGGCACCGGCAGCCGGCCGAGCAGGTCGAGATCGGTGCGGGCCTCGGCGGGCAGGCGCACGACGATCGGCACCTGGCGCTGCGAGAGATTGAGCTTGGGCAGCGACTGGTCGTAGTCGCCGCGGGTGGCCACCCGCAGCGTGTCGGCGATCGCCGCGGTGGTCACGCCGAGGTCGGCCGCGCGCACCGGGTCGGGCCGCACGATCAGCTCCGGCCGGACCAGGCTGGAGCTGGAGGTGACATTGCCGATGCCGGGGAGCGTGCGCAGCTCGCGCTCGACCTGGCGCGCGTGCGCGGCCAGCGTCTCGCCGTTCTCGCCGGCCAGCACCAGGATGTACTTCTCGCTCGAGCCGCCGAAGCCGACCTTGGTGCGTGCGCCCGGCAGCGCCTCGAGCCGCTCGCGCAGGTCGGCCTCGATGTCCTGCTTGCTGATGCCGGGGCGATCGTCGCGGTGCGTCATGTTGATCGTCAGCACCGCCTTGCGCACCTCGGCCGCGCCCTGCGGCGCAAACGGGTCGGCGCCGGCCGCGCCGCCGCCGATGGCGGTGTAGACCATCTTCACCTGCGGATGCGAGCCCACCAGCGCCCGGGCCTGCTCGGCCGCCGCGGTGGTGTCGGCCAGCGTCGAGCCCGGTGGCAGCGTCACCGTGACCTGGGTCTGCGACAGGTCGTCGGGCGGGATGAAGCCGGTGGGCAGCAGCGGCACCAGCAGGAAGGAGCCGATGAAGAAGACCGCGGTGGCCAGCATCGTCAGCAGGCGGTGCTTCAGGCACCAGGCGGCCATCTTCAGGTAGCCGCCCATCCAGCGCGGCGGCTTCTCGGCATGCGCGACCGGGCGCAGCAGGTAGGCGGCCATCATCGGCGTGAGCATGCGCGCCACCACCAGCGAGAAGAACACCGCGATCGCCGCGGTCCAGCCGAACTGCACGAAGAACTTGCCCGCCACCCCGCCCATGAAGGCGGTCGGCAGGAAGACCGCGATCAGCGTGAAGGTGGTGGCGATCACCGCCAGGCCGATCTCGTCGGCCGCCTCCATCGCCGCCTCGAAGGGCGTCTTGCCCATCGCGAGGTGGCGCATGATGTTCTCGATCTCGACGATCGCGTCGTCGACCAGGATGCCCACCACCAGCGACAGGCTCAGCAGCGTCACCACATTGACGGTGAAGCCCAGCCAGTGCATCAGCGCGAAGGTCGGGATGGCCGACAGCGGCAGCGCCACCGCCGAGACCAGGGTCGCGCGCCAGTCGCGCAGGAAGAACCAGACCACGATGATCGCCAGCACCGCGCCCTCGTAGAGCAGGTACATCGAGCCCTCGTAGCCCTCCTGGACCGGATCGACGAAGTTGAAGGCCTCGGTGAAGGTGATCTCGGGATGCTCGGCGCGCAGCCGCTCGATCTGGGCCCGCACGCCCTCGGCGACCTCGATCTCGCCGGTGCCCTTGCTGCGGGTGATCTCGAAGCCGACCACCGGCCGGCCGTCGAGCAGCGCGGCCGAGCGGCGCTCGGCCACCGTGTCGCTGACCCGCGCGATCTGGTCGAGCCGCACCCGCCGGCCGTCCGACAGCACGATCTCCATGCGGGCGAGCTCGTCGGCGCTGCGCACGGTGGCCAGGGTGCGCACCGCCTGCTCGGCGCCGCCGAGGTCGCTGCGGCCGCCGGGCGCGTCCTGCTGGATCTGGCGCAGCTGGCGCGACACGTCGGAGGCGCTGGCGCCCAGCGCCAGCAGCATCGCCGGATCGAGCTCGACGCGCACCTCGCGGCTGACGCCGCCGACCCGCGAGACCGCGCCCACGCCGCGCACCGCCAGCATGCGCCGGCTGACCGCGTCGTCGACGAACCAGCTCAGCGCCTCGTCGTCCAGTCGGTCGGAGGCGATGGTGTAGGTCAGGATCGGCGTGCCCGCCAGGTCGACCTTCTGCACCACCGGGTCGCGCAGGTCGGCCGGCAGGTCGGAGCGGATGCGCGCGATGGCGTCGCGCACATCGTCGACCGCCTCCTGCGTGGGCTTCTCGAGCCGGAACTCGGCGGTGATGGTGACTGCGCCGTCCTGCACCGTGGTGTAGAGATGCTTCAGGCCCTTGAGCGCGGCCAGCGCGTTCTCCATCTTGCGTGCGACCTCGGTCTCGAGCTGCGCCGGCGCCGCGCCCGGCAGCGCGGCGCTGACGGTGACCGAGGGCAGGTCGATGTCGGGAAAGTCCTGCACCGTCATCGCCCGGAAGCCCATCAGGCCGGCGAGCGTCAGCAGCAGGAACAGCAGGATCGCGGGAATCGGATTGCGGATCGACCAGGCGGAGACATTCACTTGGCGGCTCCCGAGGCGGTGCCGACCACCTTGACCCGGTCGCCGTCGCCCAGGAAGCCGGCGCCTTGCGCGACCACCCGCGCCTGCGCGTCCAGTCCCTCCAGGATCTCGACCCGGTCGCCGACGCGCCGGCCGGTGCGCACCTTGACCTCGCGCACCCGCGCGTCGGCCTCGATGCGCATGACGATGCTGAAGCCCTCGCGCAGCAGCACCGCGCCCTGAGGCAGCGTCAGCGCCTCGCTGCCGCCGAGCTGGAACTCGCCGCGTGCGAGCATGCCGGGCCGCGCCACCGGCGAGGCGGCCGCGCCCGGCGTCAGGTCGACATAGACCAGGCCCTGGCGGGTGGCCGGATCGACCGTCGGCGCGATCTGGCGCACCCGGCCCTCGAGCACCGTGTCGGTGCCGGCGGGCGTGAGCCGCACCGCGGTGCCCGGGCTCAGGCGGGCCATGTCGGCGCCGGAGAGCTCGGCGCGCCACTCGATGCGGCCCTGGCGGATCAGCCGGAACAGCTCCTGCCCCGGCTGGGCGACCGCGCCGACGGTGGCCAGCCGGGCGGAGATCAGGCCGTCGTCGGGCGCGAGCAGCCGGGTCTGGGCCAGCCGCACCTCGTCGGCCTGCAGCCGTGCCTTCAGGGCCTGCACGCGGGTGCGGGCGGTGGTCTCGGCGGTCAGGGTCTGCTGCAGCTGCTGGGCGCTCAGGGCGCCGCCGGCCTGCAGCGCGCGGTCGCGCTCGGCCTCGAGCCGCGCCTGCGCCAGCACCGCCTCGGCCTCGGCCAGCGCGGCCTGGGTGGCGGCCCGCTCGGCCGTCAGCGTGTCGGACTGCAGCCGCGCCAGCAGCTGGCCGCGGCGCACCCGCTCGCCGACCTGCACCGCGACCTCGACCAGCCGCAGCCCCTGGGTCTCGGCGCCGATCACCACCTCCTGCCAGGCGGCCAGGCCGCCGCTGGCCGACAGCGTGCGCGCCAGCATCTCGCGCCGGGGCGACACCGCCTGCACGCTCAGGGCGGCACGGCCGCCGGCCGAGGCTGTGGCCGCTGTTGCCGGTGTCGCCGAGGGCGAGGAGGAGGCCTGCGCCTCGGCCGGCTGCGGGGCCAGCGTCACCAGTGTCATCAGGGCCGGCAGCAGCGCGGCGAGAAGGTGGGGGCACCAAGGCGCCGGACGGAAATGAAGAAGGCGGACACGCATTTCGTGAGCTTATCAACGAATGCGTGTCCGCCGATGACCGGGCGGCGCCGGTCAGCCTGCAGGTCGGGTCACTTCGACTCGGCCGGCTTCTCCATGTCCTTGAAGGCGTCCATCGGATCGGGTTCGGAGGCGGCGCCGGCCGGCTCCAGTCCGTCCATGCTCGGCTCGGCCTGCGGGCTGTCGCCGCCCATCATCTGCTCGAGCGCCTGGTCGGCATCGATCTGGGTCGCCTGCGCGCCATCGCCCGACACCAGAGAGGGGTAGGCGATGACCACCGCGACCATGATCAGCTGCAGCACGATGAAGGCGATCGAGCCCTTGTAGATCTCGGTGGTCTGCACCGCCGGGATCATCTCGCCGGTGACGCGGTCCTTGTAGTCCTTCTTGGCCGCGACGCTGCGCAGGTAGAACAGCGCGAAGCCGAACGGCGGCGTCAGGAAGGAGGTCTGCAGGTTCATCGCCAGGATCACGCCGAACCACACCAGCGCGAAGTCGGCCGGGTAGCCCTCGGGCAGCAGTGCGGGCAGCAGCTTCTCGGCCACCGGCGCCAGCATCGGCACCACGATGAAGGCGATCTCGAAGAAGTCGATGAACATGCCCAGCACGAAGACCAGCAGGTTCACGACGATCAGGAAGCCCATCGCGCCGCCGGGCATGTTGTCGAACAGATGCTCGACCCAGATGTGGCCGTCGGCGGCGTTGAAGGTGAAGCTGAACACCGTCGAGCCGATCAGGATGAACAGCACGAAGCAGCTCAGGCGAGCGGTGCTGTCGAGCGCCTGGTTCATCAGGCGGCGATTGATCTGGCCGCGCGACATCGCCATCAGCAGCGCACCGACCGCGCCCATCGCGCCGCCCTCGGTCGGGGTGGCCACGCCCAGGAAGATCGTGCCCAGCACCAGGAAGATCAGCACCAGCGGCGGAATCAGCACGAAGGTGAAGCGCTCGGCCAGCTTCGACAGCAGGCCCATCTTCAGCACCCGGTTGACCATCGCCAGGCCGAGGGCCAGGAAGGAGGCGACCGTCATCGACAGGATGACCACCTCGTCGCCCGGGGCCGGCAGCGTGCGCTCCATCCACGGGTTCATGATGCTCTCGTGCACCTGCGCCCAGCCCCAGCCGGCGGCGCCGCAGATCGCCAGCAGCGCCAGCAGCGACTTGTGGCCGCTCGCGCCGTTGTCTTCGCGGTAGATGCGCGCCTCCGGCGGCAGGGCGGGCACCCAGTCCGGCTTGACGATCGCCACGACCGCGATGAAGGCCAGGTACAGACCCACCAGCAGCAGGCCCGGCACCAGCGCGCCGGCGTACATGTCGCCGACCGAGCGGCCGAGCTGGTCGGCCAGCACGATCAGCACCAGCGAGGGCGGAATCGCCTGCGCCAGCGTGCCCGAGGCGGTGATGGTGCCGGTGCCGATGGTGCGGTTGTAGCCGTAGCGCAGCATGATGGGCAGCGAGATCAGGCCCATCGAGATCACGGCCGCCGCGACCACGCCGGTGGTGGCCGCCAGCAGCGCGCCGACCAGGATCACCGCGACCGCCAGACCGCCGCGCAGCGGGCCGAAGACCTGGCCGACGGTCTCGAGCAGATCCTCCGCCATCCCGGATCGCTCCAGGATGATGCCCATGAAGGTGAAGAAGGGAATCGCCAGCAGGGTGTCGTTCTGCATGATCCCGAAGATCCGCAGCGGCAGCGCCTGGAACATGGTGCTGCCGAACAGCCCCACCTCCATGCCGAGAAAGCCGAACACCAGGCCGGTGGCGGCCAGGCCGAAGGCCACCGGAATGCCGGTCAGCAGGAAGGCCAGCAGGCCGCCGAACATCAGCGGCACGAAATTCTGGGTGACGAACTCGATCATGCGCGTGCTCCTTCGCGGGCGGCCTGGTCGGCCTTGGCGGCCAGCTCGGCGGCCAGCTTTTCCTCGTCGCTCGGGCCGTGCTCGACCGACATCGGGTCATCGCGCAGGCCCTGCAGGTAGGCCACCCGCTTGATCAGCTCCGACAGCGCCTGCACCAGCAGGATCGCGAAGCCGGCCGGGATCATCAGCAGCACCGGCCAGCGGATCAGGCCGCCGGCGTTCTGGCTCATCTCGCCGCTGGCGTAGGCCTGCGTGAACAGCGGCCAGGACAGGTCGATCAGGATCAGGCACAGCGGCACCAGGAACACCACGATGCCGAGAATGTCGATGATGGTGTTGGCGCGGGTCGACAGCTTCGAGGAGATGAAGTCGATGCGCACATGGGCGTTCTTCAGGAAGGCATAGCCGGCGCCGAGCATGAACACGGCCGCGAACAGATACCACTGGATTTCCAGGAAGGCGTTCGAGCCGATGTTGAAGGTCTTGCGCAGGATGGCGTTGCCGGCGCTGATCAGCACCGCGGCGAGCACCAGCCATGACAGCAGCCGGCCGATCCGTTCATTGAACGAATCGATCCAGCCTGAGAGTTTCAGGAGGGCGGACAAGGGGAGTCTCCGGGGAGAAGTGGAAGTGAGGGAGATTGGAAACCGAGGAAGATGCACGCGGTTCCTGATCTTCAGGAACCATGGCCCCGATCACACTCGAAAACCCTGATTCAGCCCATCGGGTGTTACGACTACGCGGCACTACGCAGCAGCGCGCACCGTCCGCATCCCCCGTGCTTCTCTCGGCCGGTGTGTGGTCCTAGGCGACGACTTCGCGTGCACTGTCGCGCCGGGTGGCGGCCGGGCGCGAGGGCTGGTGCACCGGGCGCGGCGCCAGCTCCTCGAGGAAGCGGCACAGCCGCGGGCCCTGCCATTCGGCGGCATGCCGGCTGCGGCCTTGCCAGGCGGCCTGGCGCATCGCGGCGATGCGCGGCCGGTCGGCCAGCTGCCGGGCCAGATCGGCGAAGGACTCGAAGGCGATCACCGCCGGATGGTCGGCCAGATGGTCGTGCGCGGCCCGGTAGCCGCGCGCCGGCAGCGCGATCGGCACGCCGGCGGCGACGCTGGAGATCAGCCGGTCCGGCACCGTCAGGTCGAAGCGGTCGGCCCGCTCGCAGGCGGCGGTGTTGTAGAGGATCAGGCTGGCGTCATGCCGGGCCATGCGCGCCAGCAGTCCGGTCTGGCTGTCGGGCGCGAAGGGGCGGCGCAGCGGATGGCCGTCGTCGGTCTCGGGCGAATGCACATGGTGCAGCTCGATGCCCTGCGCGAGCAGCTCGCGCATCAGCCCGCGCAGGTCGTCGGCTGCGTGGATCGTCGGATGCGACAGGTCGGTGCGGCCGACGAAGATCAGGTTGGGACCGCTGGAGGCCGGCGCGGGCGGCGTGTCGGTCTCCAGAGGGGGCTGGAAACTGGCCGGCCAGCACGGCGGCAGCACCAGGTCGGCCACCTCGCGGCCTGCGCGCTGCAGCAGCCGGTGGGCCTGGAAATGGCCGCGCATCGCCTCGCTCGGGAACAGCACGCCGTCCAGATGGGGCGCGGCGCGGCGCAGCATCCAGTGCTGGCGGCGCACGCCCAGCTCGTCGAGCGCCAGCGGATAGCACAGCACCATCAGCACCAGCCGGATGCCCGGGCGCAGCTGGCGGATGGCCAGCAGATCGGCCAGCGGATTGGTGCCCCAGTAGGCGACCACCACCTCGGTGCGGTGCTCGTCGAGATGGCGCAGCAGCGCCTGGCGGAAGGCCGGGTCGCGGGTGCCGCCGAACTGGTCGAAGGCCCGCTGCAGACGCCGCGCCAGCGTGACCGGCCGGTCGCGGAAGAAGCTGCTCGAGTCCGGCATCCACGACACCGCGCAGCGCGTGTCGAGCATCGCCTCGAGGCTGCGCCGGTGCTCGATGTCCGGGCCGAGCAGGGTTGCGCGAAGGGGGGGCGGTTGGAGGGGTGCATGCCAGGTCTCGCAGGTCGTTGCCGATTTTTCGACCTGTGCCGCTTTGTGCATTCCCCGCGAAAAGGTGTTTCCGGGTGTGTCTTTCGTGTTGCCGTGATCTGTTGCACGGCTGGCGTGGTCCTTGTGCCCCCCCTGTGTGGATGCCTGGCTTGAGGTCTGGCCGGCGATCAGGTCGCCAGACTGTCGCCGCGCCGCATGGCCCGCGACAGCAGGATGACCGGCGCCAGCCCGACCACCACCAGCGCCAGCGAGGGCAGGGCGGCCTCGGCCAGACGCTCGTCGCGGGCCAGCTGCGAGGCGATGATCGCCAGCGTGTCGCTGTTGAAGGGGCGCAGCGCCAGCGTGGCGGGCAGCTCCTTCATCACGTCGACGAAGACCAGCAGCGCCGCGGCCAGCACCGTGCGGTGCAGCAGCGGCAGATGGATTCGGCCCAGAATGCGTGCGTTGCCGGCGCCGAGCATGCGCGCGGTCTCGTCCAGGCTGCCGGGCAGGCGCGCATAGCCGGCCTCGACCGACTGCAGCGCCACCGCCGAGAAGCGCACCAGATAGGCATAGACCAGGCCCAGCGAGGTGCTGGTCAGCAGCGTGCCGATCTGGCTGTCGGGCCAGCGCTGCTGCGCCCAGCCCGAGGGCAGCAGCAGGCCGATGGCGATCACCGCGCCCGGCACCGCATAGCCCAGCGAGACCACCCGCACGCCCGCGCCCAGCAGCGGATGCGGGCGCAGCCGGCTCGCGAAGGCCAGCAGCAGCGCCATGCCGGCGGCGGCCAGCGCGGCCAGGCCGGACAGGCGCAGGCTCGCCCAGGCCCACTGGCCGAAGTGCTCCCACGGCAGGCCGAACTCGCCGTGCAGCGCCTCCAGCGTCACCAGGCGCAGCAGCAGCGCCACCGGCAGCAGGAAGCCCAGCAGCACCGGCAGCAGGCAGGCCGCCAGCGCCGCCCAGGCCGCGGCGCCCTGCAGCTGCACCGGGCGGGCTTCCGGGCTGCTGCCCGGCCCGCGGGAGGTCGAGAAGCGCAGCCGCGACTGCGCGCGCCGCTCCAGCCACACCAGCACGCCCACCACCAGCAGCAGCACGGTGGCGAGCTGCGCTGCGGCATGGCGGTCGCCGAAGGACAGCCAGGCCTTGTAGATGCCGGTGGTGAAGGTGTTCAGACCGAAATAGGCGCCGACGCCATAGTCGGCCAGCGTCTCCATCAGCGCCAGCGCCACGCCGGCGGCCAGCGCGGGCCGTGCCATCGGCAGCGCCACCTCGGTCAGCCGCCGCCACGGGCCGGCGCCGAGCAGCCGCGCGGCCTCCATCAGCACCGCGCCGCGCTCGGTCAGCGCGGTGCGCGTCAGCAGGTAGACATACGGGTAGAGCGTCAGGATGAACAGCACGACCGCGCCGCCGGTGCTGCGGATGTCGGGCCAGAGCGCGCCGGTGGCGCCGGTGCGCGCGCGCAGCCAGACCTGCAGCGGGCCGCTGGACTGCAGCGTGTCGGTGTAGACATAGGCCAGCACATAGGCGGGCATCGCCAGCGGCAGCAGCAGCGCCCACTCCATCACCCCGCGGCCGGGAAAGCGCAGCAGCGTCACCAGCGCCGCCGCGCCGCCGCCCACCACCGCCACGCCCAGCGCCACCGGCAGCGTCAGCTGCAGCGAGGCCAGCGCATAGCCCGGCAGCACGGTGTCGAGCTGATGGGCCAGCGTCTCGCGGGCGGTGGCGTCGAAGCTCAGCCAGGACGAGGCGATCGACAGCACCGGCAGCGCCAGCACCAGGCACAGCAGCGCGAGCAGCCATTGCAGCGGGTGGGGCGGCTCGGCGCGCAGGCGGGCGAGAGGGGTCGCGGACATGGCAGAGCTTCGGGAAAGTCGTTATCGTGAATGATTTGCATTGGCGAGCCCGGCTATGATAGAGGCAGAACCTCAAGACGAGTCCTTGCGAGTCCCTGCGCCCATGTTCCTGCACGTCGATCAGCTCAGTGTCCAGTATCCGGGCGCCGCGCGCGCCAGCGTCCGGCATGTCTCGCTCGCGCTCGAGCGCGGGCAGATCGGCGCGCTGCTCGGGCCTTCGGGCTGCGGCAAGACCTCGCTGCTGCGCGCGGTGGCCGGCCTGGAGCGCCCGGTGCGCGGCCGGGTGGTGCTCGAGGGCGATGCGGTCAGCGATGCCGCCGCCGGCCGGCACCTGCCGCCCGAGCAGCGCCGCATCGGCATGGTCTTCCAGGACTACGCGCTCTTTCCGCACATGACGGTGGCCGAGAACGTGCTGTTCGGCCTCAAGGGCCTGCCGCGTGCCGAGCAGCAGGCGCGGGTGGCGCAGATGCTCGATCTGGTCGGGCTGGCCGGCGCGGCCTCGCGCCATCCGCACCAGCTCTCCGGCGGCCAGCAGCAGCGCATCGCGCTGGCGCGCGCGCTGGCCCCGAAGCCGCGCCTGCTGCTGATGGACGAGCCCTTCTCCAGCCTCGA
>RRZU011455584.1_pt1 | contig 12915 bp, 10 predicted proteins | sample 2165561 | NCBI WGS metagenome assembly RRZU01 (sample SAMN10456909, study PRJNA506462) | wastewater metagenome | isolation source: wastewater sludge | place: USA: Moscow, Idaho
TAAAAACACTTAAAGTCATTCAGTACGAGTTGGGGCACCGCGACAGGCCGAAAGCGCGAGCGCTAAAGGCCGAAGTTGATGACCTTGTCCGCAGGTTGTCTGGCCGAGCAGAAACTTCCCCCTCGCAATTAATTCCGGTTCCACAGCGGCCACGGATTCCCGTACCAGAAGCGCAGCCCACGCAGCCGCTGCAAGCTGTGCCTGACCGGGTGGCAGTCGAATGTGCCAACTGCAAGACCCCAAATTTCGTTTCCACTCTCGATGGGGTTATGCAACATCTTTCATGCTCCGCCTGTAAGTCACCGTATGAGGCTCAATTCAAATTCGGAGTGATGCGGACAACATTCCAGGCCAAACCAAATACAGAGTCAGGAATATCGGCCATGACGTGGGTTCTCATCGGCATGGTTGCGTTGGTCCTTGTCGTGCTCATGGCCAAATAAGAAAGCTATCTGATGGACATCCAAAACGAACGCCTTGCCGCTCTCATCGAGTTTGCGAAACAAACAGCTCTGCTGAAGAAGACTCCACAGCAGAATTTCTCGCAGCATAAGGACTTTGCCCGTACCGAAGAACGCATTAAGGGCACCCCTGGTGTGACCTTCAACTGTCAGGAATCGGAGTTTGATGAGGTGTGGCTTCGCTTGGACCGGCTGCATGAGAGTCGGCCGCCTGTTCCCGAAAGCAAGCTCCTGAACCTCTGGATTGACCTTGCCAGGGCGCCGAATGCAGAACCAAGTCTAAAAACGCATGCTATACGCCAATCGCTCATCGAAATCGGGGCCCTGGTTTCTCCTGTAGAACCCGATGCAGAAGGTGATGTAGCCAAGGAGAAGGTTGAGTCGGTCGTTATTTCCTTGGAGGACTTTCCGGAGAATGAGTTGCTCAAGGGGCAGCTCAAGTCTTACGTTGAGGTCGTATGGCACCCGTGGGCTGAGCGTGAAAAGGAGGTTCGGAAAAGCATTGCACTGTACTCGGAACTGTTCATGCTCTCCCAGAAAATGCAGGGCAACTTGGTTGATGCACAGCTAGAACTGGTTTGGGGTGTGGGCGTTGCCCTCTGGAACTTGCCAACCGGCACGCTCTCCTATCCGCTGCTGACCCAGCCCGTCGAGATATCGCTCAATGAAACGACCATGGCTTTGGAAATACGGCCTCGCTCGTCAGAGCCTCGGTTGGAGGTGGACATCTACGCAGCAATGGATAATCCGGGTGTGGCAAGACTCGTCGACACGAGCAAAAGGTTCTTCGAGTCAACCGGAGGCGCGCTTAGTCCCTTTGAGCCAAGCACATTCGAGCCACTTCTGCAGTCGGCTGCTACGTTCCTGGATGCATCTGGTACCTATTGGCCGCATCGAACAACCGCAGACGACCGAAGCCTTCCCAAGGCGACTGAGAACCTGGTAGTCACGGATACTTGGGTGCTGATGGCACGCCCACGCACCAGCAATCTACTGGTTCAAGACTTGGAGCGCTTTGAGGCAAAGCTCGCTAGCGAGAATCCGGATCCTCTCCCCGATGCAGTTTTGTCTCTTGTGACAGAGCCAACCTCGGAGAACAAAGAAGTAACCCTGCCGCCATTCCGTGGGCTATCAGTAGTTAGTGGCAGCGGCGGTGGTAATGGGGCTGGGACCGGCAAAGTCTCGGAACTGTATTTCCCAATGGCCTACAACGATGAGCAAGTCCAAATTGTTCAAATGCTGGAGGCTCATGATGGCGTGGTGGTGCAAGGGCCGCCCGGGACAGGCAAAACACACACCATTGCGAACGTGATTTGCCATTACCTCGCTTTGGGTAAACGTGTGCTCGTTACTTCGATGAAGGATCCGGCACTCAGCGTTCTGCAGGAGAAACTGCCTGAGTCCATCCGGCCGTTGGCCATCAGCCTGTTGACCAGTGAAGCGGAGGGCATGAAGCAGTTCGAGTTCGCCATCAATAAAATCGCTGCGGAGGTCACTCGCATCGACCGTTCAGTATACCGGCGAGAACTCGATCAGATCGATGGACAAATTGACGCGCTGCATGGACGTATTGCCCAGATAGATAGAGAAATAGCAAACTGGGCGAGCTTGAACCTCGATAAGGTCCAGATTGACGATGCTTCGCTTACACCCATTGAGGCGGCCGAAGATGTCGCTGTCAATCGAAATGAAATTGCCTGGTTCCCAGATGTATTGACAATCGATGAAAGTCACAAGCCGCGGTTCGGGAATGCTGAGGTTTCTGTGTTACGCGAAGCGCGACTGGCCGTTGGACCTGACTTGGTCTACTTGGGCAAACGGGTTCCGCAAATTGACGACTTTCCTGAAACAGGAAAACTGCTCCAGGTTCATCAAGATCTGTCTCGCTTGAGTGAATTGAAGGCGCAAGAGTCTGATGGCATAGTTCCCGGCCTGGTCGGCACTACCCCTGATACCGTCAAGGCTGCGATGGTGGCGGCAGCTAAGGTGTCGAATCTGAGGCTGCTGCTTCAGGAAATCGACAACGCTCAGCAGGCGTGGACCATTGGACTACAGCAATACCTGCGTCGCAGCTCAAATAATGAAATCCTGGACTTGTTCCTGACACTAACAGACGAAATCCTTGCTGCGCTGAATACGCGTAATCAGTTTTTGGCGAAGCCCGTGTCATTGGCAGAAGGCTTCGAAGCTAATCTCGAGTTAGTAGAAGCAGTCACCAATTTGTCTCATGGCAAGAAGCCATTCGGGCTCGCTGGCATGTTCGGGAAAGCCGAGCAGAAGCGACTCTTGGACGCAGTCGTGGTGGTCAGCGCTAAACCAGCCTCCACTGCGGAGTGGGGGCACGTACTGCAGTTCATCAAGTTCCTTCAGCGTAGCAAGGTACTGCTTGTTCGCTGGAACACCTTGGCCGACGAAATCCCCCTTCCACGACTTGAACTTAAGCCCGAACGTTTGGTTGCAGCCGGGATGGCAATCGACATCTATAGAAAGGTTGCATCAAGTATTGCCGACGAATTGGCGGTGGTTACCGCGGTACAACCTTTACTCCCCACCTGGCCAAGGGCTGTCCAAACACCCTACACCAAGGAGCTGCTTTGCGAGGTTGAAGCCATTTTCCACCACCATCTGACACGGCATCGCCTTGCCGAGACCTGGGTGGTTAAAGAGTCTTTTCTGAAAGCGCTTTTTGGTTGCGAAGGTGAAATCTCCGAGCAACTGAGAGAGTTTCTTAACAAGCACCTAGGCAGCCTGGGATGCGCTGACAGTGACATTCAAGCCGAGTGGTCGAGGTTGATGGAAGAGCTCCGTCGGGTCCACGCTCTGGCGGGAAGCCTTAATAAAATTTCTGAAGTCACACTGTTGATTGAGTCGTCAGGGGCGAAACAATGGGCCTTGAAGCTTCGCCATGAGCCTCATCCAGGTGCGCATGATGCGTTGCTGCCAGACAATTGGCGCGATGTATGGCGTCTGTGCCGGTTGGTCAATTTCGTCGACAAGATTGATGGTCGTCACGAACTGAAGCGATTGTCCAAACTTCGGACGGACCTAGAGCAAGACCTCGCAAAGCTATATCAGGATGCAGTTAACAAGCGGACTTGGTTGAAACTTTCTGAAAATGCCACGCATGATGTGCGAGCAGCTCTAGAGGCCTACCGGTCAGCTATTAGGAGGATTGGGAGGGGTACTGGTATTCGCGCCGGGCGCTACCGTCAGGATGCACGCTTTGCTGCTGAGCGGGCAAATGGGGCGATTCCGTGCTGGATTATGCCGCACTATCGCATTTGCGAATCGCTGCCCGCGAATTTCGGGTGCTTCGACCTGGTGATTATCGATGAGGCCTCTCAATCTGATCTGACTGCATTGCCGGCAATTCTGCGCGCGAAGAAGGTATTGATTGTTGGTGACGACAAGCAGGTCTCGCCCGAGGGCGTTGGCCTTGAGGAAGAGAGAATCAGAAATCTGATGACTCGCTTTCTTGCCAATCAAGTCGACATTTACCGGCCGCAGATGACTCCGGAACGCTCTATCTATGACTTGTTCAAGGTGGTTTTCGCCAAGAGCGCGGTGATGCTGCGGGAACATTTCCGTTGCGTAGCGCCCATCATTGAGTATTCCAAGCGTGAGTTCTACAACCATGAGCTCAAGCCTTTACGAATGCCAAAGGCGTCAGAGCGTTTGGATCCGCCACTCGTTGATATTTATGTAACGGATGGCTACCGCAATAAAGACATCAACTTGCCCGAAGCTCGGTTTATCGTTGATGAAATCAAGGCTATCGTCGAGAACCGTGCTTTTGATGGGCGAACCATTGGTGTCGTATCTCTTGTGGGCAGCGAACAAGCGCTCAAAGTAATGCAAATGCTCAACGAAGAGCTGGGTGAGCAGGTGGTAACGCAATACAAAATCACCTGCGGTGATGCTCGCACGTTTCAGGGCAAAGAGCGGGACATCATGTTCTTGTCCATGGTGGCTTCTCCTGGTCAGGCCCACGCCCTGACGCGAGATATGTTTGAACAGCGCTTTAACGTCGCAGCTTCTCGAGCTCGCGACCGCATGTATCTGGTTCGTAGCATTCAGGCCGAGGAACTGAGCCAAGCAGACCAATTGCGCTCTAAGCTTATCCAGCACTTCCAGGCGCCTTTCTTCCAAGACGAGGAACAGTTGGAGAATCTTCGTGAGCGCTGCGAGTCGCCTTTTGAGCGTGAGGTCTTCGATATTCTGGTTGCTCGCGGTTTCCGGGTGATTCCACAAGTGCCAGTCGGGTCATACAGGATCGACATGGTTGTGGAAGGGGACGCTGACAGCCGCCTTGCAATCGAGTGTGACGGCGACCGGTATCACGGCCCTGACCAGTGGGATAGCGATATGCGTCGCCAGCGTATTCTTGAACGAGCCGGGTGGAGATTCTGGCGCTGCTTCGCATCAACGTTTGTTCTCCACAAGGAAGATGTCGTACGCGACCTCATCGATACGCTGACCGAACATGGAATTCAGCCGAGCAGTGTCAACGCGCCTGTCACGAGTATTCACATTGAATCAAGGAGAGTCATCGCATTTCCCTCTGGCGACAACGTTGGCTATGCGACGAACAGGGAGAACGTCTCGACCCAAGATGGGGGCGAGGACGGTCTTAACTCTGATAAACCAATCGTCGACTTGGCTCAACGAACCGAGCATATCGAGGATATGGAGCAGGTAGAAGATCATCGACAAACGAGTAGATTAACTCGGACTAACACGGACGATGACTTGGCAATCGGAATTCCGAGATTCTCAGCGGGTCTGGTGGAAAACGATCTGGCAGTTGAGGTCGGAGATGTGGTGCGGTACATCGATCTTGCCCATCCTAACGATGTTCTGACTGTTCAGATTACTAGGGGGAAAGATGACTTTTCTAACGGAATTGTGAACGAAAGTCGTCCTCTCGCGCAGGCAATACTAGGAGCTGCCGTGGACGATGAGGTGGAGCTTCATCTCGCTGGAAGCACAGCTAAGAAATTTCAAATTGTCGATGTAAGAAGACTGAAAATGGCGAATGCGCTCGCGTAGCTGGTTATTTTGCCCGAGTTCGGTTCGTCGAGAACTTCGTCCATGGTGGCTGAATTCACGTAGCTCCATGCCGTAACGACTCACATCGCCGTTTTCAAACCCATCTTCCTTGCGCTCGACGCGGTAGCAGTAAGGTCCGTCGGGGATGAGCGTCGAGTCGGGCATCACGTAAGCTCAGCAATGCCGATCAAAGCGTTCGTCGTTCAGCTTCTTGCGCTGCTCGGCCCAGTAGTCTCCCCTCTGCGCGGTATGCGGCTGCCGCAGCAAGGAATCGATGTGGGAGATTTCCTGGTCGATCTGCGCGCAACGAGTGGTTTTGTCAGGGGCTATCGTTACCGGTTGGCGCCGCGCCGCCATCTCCTGGTCAAACTGTTGCTCACGTTGATGACGATCCGCTTCCATCTGCGCCAATTGTCGGCGCATCCGATCCAGCGTCGTTTCCTGCTGAACCGGCGCCACAACGGGTGGAGATTCCGTGGGGACAACGATCGCTTGCTGACTGGCTGTACAAGGCTGGTCGCCAAACGTCACCTTTCCGTTCTGAGCGCACTTGTACATCTGACGAGAGCGAATAGTCGCGGCCGGCTGAGTTACCGGAGCAGACGCCGTTGGTTCTCTCTGGATTGACTGCCTCGGTAACGGGGGAGCTTCAGTTCTGTCCGATGCCGTCAGCTCAGTATTCGGCACTGGAGGGTGGTTGGAGTATTCCAGCATCAGTCCAGCCCCCACCATGACTGAGATGGCCATGATGAGGGAGATTACTCGAACGTGTGATGGTGCGCTCATGGATCCATGACTAGCGAAGTATTAGGGATCCAGTAAATCCCATTCGTCGCCCAGCATCCAACGGATCGCAGAGAGCTTCCCGCTGACCAATCCCCACTCATAATCCGTCCACGATTCGATCTCGTCCGAGCCGTTGCGCTTGAAAAAATCCTGCACCGGTTCCAACGCCTCATCCCGGTGACGAGCATCGGGTAACGGTGGCAAGTCGCGAGACGCTATCAGTCCGCTACTATCTCTATTGATCACAATCTCGTCACGCTGGTTTTTGAAAAGCGGGTGGCTGCTTCGATGAGACCAGACTTGAAAGACCAGTTGTACTACCTCGTCGGTGATTTCGTCGATATGTCGAACAGAATTCGGTAACGATAGCTTACTGTTGCTGATGTGGTGGTTGATATTGCGGTTCATTGAATTCACCTCGTGGGTAAAGGAAGAATGAAGACGGGATCACGCTCAAACAGTCATCCCTTTCTTCATATCCATGAGTCGACGTAATAAATTAATACTGGCGGTGGTTTGCTGCGACCCGGTGTGAAATAGCAATGGACGAGTCAGGCCGATTGCCCGTTTTTTTGACTATCGTGTTTTGATATCAATCTGGAATGAACATTGATCGAGCAACACAATTTGTTGAAGCGCCGTTGATCGTCTAGAATCCATGTCACATATTGAAGGAGGTGTTATGGACTTTACGAACTACTCGCTGGCTGATCTTAAAGAGATGCTGAAAGAACTACCGGCTGAAATCCAACGACGTGAACTTGAAGCGCGTGCCGACACGCTAGCGGAATTGGAGCGGATAGCGAAGGAGCGCGGTTACAAGCTCGCTGACCTGGTGGCCAGCCAGAAGACCGAACCGACGAAAGCCAAGAAGATCGTTCCGGCAAAATACCGCAACCCTGATAATCACGACGAGACTTGGACAGGGCGTGGGAGAGCACCAAAATGGCTGGAAAGTCACCCCAAAGAAGAACGGGAACAGTTCAAGATCCAGTAAAGAAATAGCCGGGAACCTCCCGGCTATTTTTATAACTGTACGTCACTGTTGGTCAGCGTCACTCTCGAGCACCAGGTGCTTGCTTATACTCGGCTGCTTCCGAATCCATGCGTACCATCGCCGTAGTGTTTCGTATGAGCTTTGCAAAGGTAGCTTGCGCGATAAAAGAAATCACCGATCGCCTGTTGATCACCCCTCCGCAGGATGTAAAACGGATTCTCGGGGAATTCAACCAGACCAGTGGTGCTGAAGATATCCAGCCCCAGGGAACTGGCCCAGGCTGAATGTGCCTGGTTGAAAAGGTTATCCCTCCCCAGTTCAAAGATCCCCAAAGTACAGAATGCGTTGTAATTCAGAAGTATGACCAAGTGATAATGCGGAATTCCATGTTGTCCGAACTCCCTGCACCAGATATACCGCACCAACGTGTCGTGTGCATACCGATTGTCGGCTAATGCTCGATCTCTGTTGTAACGAACCCTGGCTTTAAAAGAAGCGAAGAATCTCTCCATCACTGTGTTGTTGTTGATCAATGGAAACGAGAAACCTGCAGGGAATCGGAGGTCCAATCGAAAAGCAAAGGTCCGTCCGTATTGCTGTAATGATTGCTCAAGCACATGCTTGGAGCGTTTCAGGTAGGGTACGACGAGCGGTCCTCGTTCCGTTTGTACGCGTAAGCCTTCGAATATCGGGTCGTAGTGCAGAATTAAGTTGGGGTTTTCAGAATGTCGCATTTAGGTCTCCGTGTGTTGGTGCACAAGAAGACTGTTGCTAGTATTTTTTTACAATATCTGAATGCATTTTAGTGACATCGAGCTGTTATATTGATCGTAGGACGAAGACACGTTGTGTCTTCGTCAGTCGCTGATTAAATGATTTATATATAGTAATTAATACTAATATACTACCAATACCGAGAACGAAGACACCGGTATTGATCGAATCGACAGCGATCAACTGTGGGGAAATACTGGATCTTTGAAAGATCGTCTATTCTTGGAAAAAGTGAACAGCGGTGAGCGCTGTCATCTTCTCTTCCATGCAGCACTCAGGATCGCCACGCATTGCTACCTGAAGCTACTTGTCCCCACTGGTGGCCAGGACCAAACCACACTCGCCGCGTACGCAGCCCGCCAGTAGCGACCGGATTACGTCGTAACGGGCACATCTCACATCGACCAGTCTCCTTGCGCCTCTCCCCCAACGATTTGGGATGCCTCATCGATCATGGTTCTCAGGCAGCATGGTCACCGATCCCAGAACTTCACAAGAATCACTCCTGCTGTCAAAACCGCCCAGTCTGACGAAGTGCTTCGTCTCCGTGAAGGCATGTGGGCAAAACGACCGACCGCTGAAAACACATCTTCCACGATGAGCGAAACGGTGCTTTATAGGAAATGACGTAGATATGCACCTAAAGTTGTATAAAGAACAATAAGCTAGGATTGACTAGAGACGTAAAAATACGGGTAAAAAATGGTGTATGTATGGTAATACGACGGACAGATAGCGGGTAAAATCTGGGTAGATTAGGGTTTATAATTGGGACTTTCCGAGTCGGATATCAGCTTCACACAGTCTGGGTATTTGTGTTTTGACGCCTAGAACCTGAGACGTCCAGCGTTGTTCGGGGCTCATGGAATTACCGATTCAGACGTGGGTTCTACCGTTGAATCAGCTACGACGAATTCTTTCAACTACACAACAAGGAGTCGCGCATGGCTGTTCGTGAGAACGGAGTACCTATCAGCGAGACCAGAAACATGGAGTCGTCGTCTCTTGGTCGATCGTTTGATAACCGAGCAGAAGGTCCCTTTGTGATGTCTTCGGGGGTGCAAAGTGGGGAAACTGTCCAGTCAACCGGTTCTTGGCGGGCCACTGCGCTCGCAGCTTCATCGTCACCAGTGCGGGAGAAAAGAAAACGGATTGACCGAAGCCACCTAATGACTATCGAGGATCTGCTTGACGCAAATAAAACTGAAAACAAGCGGAAAATGAGCCTTGGTCATGGCTTGCAGGCTATCTTCGAGGAAGATGGCTTGATTCGTTTTCAATTCCGGCTCACCCAAAATGGTCAGGATACGACACTGACACTGGGCAACTCCGGAGAGATGACACTTGCCGCGGCGAGACAAGAGGCATTGAGACTGGACAACGAAGTTCGGATTCAGAAAAGGAAGGGATGCGACGCCGGGATTGTCGCCAAAGTCAAACGGAGAAACCAGAAGAATGACTCTGGTCGATATCCAACCCTAAGAAGCATCGACGATGCCATATGTTTCATGGAGCTTCTTTTTGGCACCGGTGTGATTAATCCTGAAGTTAAGTGCGCTATAGCCCTACAAGTCCTGATACCGGCACGACTTGGCGACCTTCTCAGATCTAAATGGCGTGATTTTCAGCCCCCGCAGAATCCGATGTCTGTGTACAGCACCAGGCCAATTGACCATTTCTATTCTTGGTATATACCGTCGCCCGAAAATTCAAATAATCGAAGCTATAAACACCCTCAGCGTATCGTACATCTATCAAGCCGCGCCATAGAGGTTGTCGAATGGCGAAGAAAAACAAGTCACGTGAACGACGATCCTGTATTTCCAGAATTGTCTAGCATGCCAAGGTTAGACTGCAATCGACTCATGTCAGAAACGGTTAAGGATATTTGGCCGAGCTATTACCTTGAGCCAGGTGGATTCAGAAACACACTACACATTTTGTTGAGCGGACTGGATTTGTATCAGCCAAAATTTATCGATGATATTGTGAATAACAGGTATCGGCTTCATGAACGCTCGGATGGGTTTTATTTACGACAAGTAAAGTTTATTTTGGATTTTTTTGGAAGCTGCTTTCCTCATATATAAAAATCAAACGAGAAATCGGCAGTGTCAATGCGCCTATAACTAATTCAAGATAAAAATCAATCGAACAACTCGCAATAGAGTAAATAGCGTGATTTCCAAATGACGTCGTTTAGGATACTTGTTCGAAACAAGCCGAATTTGCATGTTGCTTTAAGCAGGATTCGATATTTGGCGAGATGACCAACCCAGATTCGTCCAATATTGCTATGTTACGCTGCGCGATTAGGGTAAATCTCGCCTCGCCTGCAACCAAGTGACGATTTCCGATTGATCCCAGCCGACGATACCGGCGCTGATCCGGAATTGCTTAGGAAAAGTTGGGTCGTACTGCTTCGATTTCGGATTGAGCTTGGCGTAGATCGTCGAGTAGGAGAGTCCAGTCATTTCTTTGACCTGCTTTTTACGCAAGACCTTCGTCAATAACTCGTTCTTTTCAGGCACGCCGTGTGATTCTGGTTGCACTGGCGTAGTCTCCGAATGCTCAACGTTGACTGATGGCTTTTTGGTCGCTTTGGCTTCAGCGTTCGTTGTCTCGGCTGGTCTATCCGCACCGTCTTGTATGCTGCTTGAAGCTGTTGGTTCGTCCTTGGGGGCTGCTTGACGCGGACGGCGTTTGCGAGGTTGTGGATCGGGGTTTTCGTTGACCTCGGTCGATTGCTGTTGGGGAGCCATTTCCGGGTGCTCTAGCAAGCGCTGGAGATCCTCCTGCTTGATGACCAGTTGCTCAGTACTAATTTCGTTGAAGTAAATCGACCCTTCCTTGAATGTGCGCCAGTAACAACGGGTTCTCGTCAATTGAGGTCGCCCGTAGTGGGTCGGCATGGGGTCAAAGCCGCCTTGGCGATTCACGACGTACCCATTGCGAAAGTCGCACTGCAGACAGGTCTTGTTCAATTCGATCTGCAGGCAGGCTTCGGGTGTCAATACGAGCAGACGGGGTTGCAAGCCGATGAATGGTGGTAGTGCAATGGTTTCGTCTTGCAGGAAAACCTGAAGGTCGATGAAGTCCGGAATGGCAAACATAATTTCGAACTTCTGCTGAACTGCGAAATGCAGCAGATCAACCGCTTTGCAGCCGACGATTTCGGCGGCTGCGTCCAGGTTGTAATAGGTTCGCATCCATTTCATGGCTGATTATCACTTACTGCTGTCTGTTGTTATATGGCTGTGCATGGCGCAAGTAATGGGCGCGGGCGCGGCTACGGAAGAGCGCGTCTTTGTTACTTTCGGCCAACCGATTCAGAGAACCCTCGGCCACGCCTTATTGTTTGGTTTCAGCACCGCTACAAAAGTCCGACCAAGCTTGCATCATCGGCCGACGTTGTTCAAGCAGATCCGTACGATGGTAGGCCGCCTCGACCTTATTTTGAACACTGTGGCTGAGTGCGCGTTCGGCTAAATCCCGCGCGTATCCCTGTTCGCTGCACCAGTCGCGAAATGAACTCCGGAACCCGTGTGCCGTCGCTGTACGACCAGGACTATCACTTGGCGCCTTGACTCGTCTCAGAAAGGCTGTCAGCACCATGTCCGAGAACATCGTTTGACTCCGAGGAGTCGGAAAGACGAGCGTTTCATGTAGTCCTAGCTCTTGAACGGATTTCAGCAGTGCTACTGCTTGTGGCGCCAAGGGAACGCGGTGTTGCATCTTGGCCTTCATGCGTTCCGGTGGAATCGTCCAGATTGCCGCTTCGAGATTGACCTCGGACCAGGTCATTCCTCGAATCTCACCAGATCGTGCAGCAGTTAGAATCAACAACTCCAGCAACGCTCGTGTCAGGTCATACGGATCACGGTTGTGCACGTGGTTTGCCAGAAATGCCGGAATGTCTCGCCATGGCATGGCTGGCTGGTGTTCCGTTCGGACAGTCTTATCCGGTTGTGCCGGCAACAGATGATGAACGACATCGACGGGATTGGCCGAGCAATGCCTATGCGCCCAGCCCCAGGCCATCACGGCGTGGATACGCTGCTTCAGACGACTGGCCGTCTCGGCCTTCGATAGCCAAATCGGACGCAACACATCGGCGATATGCTTGGGCTGAATCTCGCTAAGTTGCAACGAGCCAAGCGTCGGGAACGCATATTCCGTGAGGGTGTTGATCCACTGTTGGCCGTGCTTTGCGTTTTTCCAGCTCGGCAATAAGTCTTTGTGCAGTGTTTCTGCTGCCTTCTTGAAGTCGGGGATGGTTGGTGCTGCGGCAGGAGCGATCTTCTTCTCTTCCAAAGGATCAATACCCAACGACAACTTCTCGCGGATCGCTGCGCCCAGCTTTCCAACTTCGGCAATGCCGATTTCAGGATACGACCCCAAACCCATGTTGCGCCGCTTGCCAGTGACCGGGCTGACAAAGCGGATGACCCACTTGCCGTGACCTCTGGTCTGTGATGGGATTAGGACTAAACCGGTGATGCCGCCGTGAGCCAGTTGAGGACTGTCGGGCTTGATGTTCCGGGCTTTGGTGTCACTTAAGAGAGCCATGGCAAACTCCTGCAGTATGCCACGCAGTATGCCACAAGGTGTTGGCTTCGGTTGGATTGTCTTGGATGAGTTAAAACTTAAAAGCGAATATATACAACGAGATACAATTTACTTTTGGTTTGTATTGCGCTGGATTGGTTTGTTTTCTAGCGGCCTCCGTCTCCGCCAGACTGAATTAAGCCCTTGTTTTTCAAGGGCTTTTTTCTTTTCAGAGACTTGTTTTGTAGTGGTGTCCCATAAAGTGTCCCATTGGGTGTCCCATGACAAGTCTTCTTCCAA
>RRZU010768664.1_pt1 | contig 12914 bp, 10 predicted proteins | sample 2165561 | NCBI WGS metagenome assembly RRZU01 (sample SAMN10456909, study PRJNA506462) | wastewater metagenome | isolation source: wastewater sludge | place: USA: Moscow, Idaho
CCACTAACATCAAGAAATTGATCACTTCTTCCAAAACTTCCTTGTTTAAAAGAAGAATATATATCATAATCTGGAGTAGAATAATATTTAGGATTTTTTTCAAATTGCACTACACCAGCAGAAAAACCAGAACCTGCTAATACAGTTTGAGGACCTTTTGTAATAACTACACTATCGTAAGATTCAGGGAAAATATATGCAGTAGGTGGATCCATTCTTCCTCCACATCCTCCATATACCTCTTGTCCATCTGAGAATATTCCAAGTTTAGAACCAGACATTCCTCTAAATATTGGATCTCCATCTGTTCCACCTTTTCTTTTAACAGAAAAACCTGGTATATTTTTCAAAAAATCAGCTCCATCACTAGCTGGAATTGGTTGAATTGGATTTTTAGGATCCGTTATAACTTTTAATGGATTGTCAGATTCAACAATAGAAACAACTTCTATTTTTTCTAAAACAGATGTCTCTTTTTTTTCAGTAGCTTTCTCTTCTGATAAGAGTAAACTTGTACATAAAGATAAACATAAAATAATCCTCTTTTTATTCACAATAAATTCCTTCACTAAAAATTTAATTTATTTTAGGAAAGAGGTGTTAATTTTCTGTTAATTTATTATTAATTTTTATATTTTTTATTAACTAATCTAATAATTTAAAATATAGCTTTAAAAGCTATATTTTAAATTTACATATCCATATCTTCCTGGATCATTAAATAAAACTCTATCTCCAGCAACTTCAACATATGTAATATCTTGATAAGTATTTGTAGAGTTATAAACTTTATCAAATAAATTATCAACTCCTAAAGTTACTTCAAAATGTTTAAACAGTGCTTGAGTATATTTTAGATTTACTACTGCATATCCAGCAAGTTCTTGTTCTTTTGCACTTGCATCATAACTATCCCATCTATCAACAGCAATTACTTCTGCTTTAAATTTAGATTTTGCATATTCATAATTTACTGCAAAATTTGCTTTTAATGGTGTAATTTCTGCTAAATCTTTATCATTTCCTGTATATTTTCCATCTTTTTTACCTTTTAAGTAAGCAACTCCATAATCAAAAGATAAATCTTCAGTTAAATAATAAAATCCACTAACATCCAATCCATAAATTTTTGCATCAATATTTTCAAATGAACCACTGTTATAAATATAATCTTTTAACTCAGAATAAAATATTTTTGGTTTTATAAAAAAACTTCCAATCGTTTTTTCAAATCCTAAATCTGCTTCATAGTTTTTTGTATCTTCTAAATTCGGATTTGAAGCTGTTGTTTGTTGATAAAGTTCTCTAGCATCTGGAACTCTTGAAGATTTTCCAATACCAGCAAAAACTTTACTTTCATCATCTATATTATATGCTCCAAAAACATATCCATTTAAACTTGAATATTTATTATCATCTACATTTGGTCTTTGTGTTTCTACATCTGTGTAGTCATATCTCATTCCTGCTTCTAAATCTAAAGCACCAAATGATTTTTCAATTTTTGTAAATACAGCTTTATTTGTTGTATCTGTAGAGTACATGCGATTAGTATCACTTGGCGTATTCACACCAGTATTTATATTTGTACTATACATACCTCCTCGCCAATTTCTAACGCTCGTATCAAGTCCAACTGTAACTAAAGAGTCTCCAACATCTAAAGAGTTTTTAACTGTTGTTCCCCAAACAGAAGTTTTTAATTGATTTGTCATATACATATTTCTCATCATAGCATTCGAATTTAAGAAAAAATTTCTCTCTTTTGTGCTCATAGGATGATCAACTTTTGAATAATAGTAGTCTAAATCAAGCTGTTTTGATAAATTTCCTAATTCTCTAATTGTATATCCTAAAGTATAAATATCACTATCATCATAATCAGCATCCATTGGACCTGCTGGATATAAAATACCATCACTTCTATTTGCTGTATATGATAGTCTTAAATCTTGGTCATCTGTAAGATTAAATTGTAGTTTTGATAAAACACTCTTTTTTTCAAAACCATCTAAGTCTTTATTCGTATATTGTTGTACTTTTGGAACTCCTCTTTTTATTTGTTGTTGTAAGAAGTTATCACCATTTCCATCTTTGTATTGTTCACCTTTTTCAGTTGATGCTGAAATTAAAGCTTTAACAAAGTCATTTCCTCCACTGATTGTTGTACTAGCTTTTTTATATCCAAAACTTCCCGCATTTAGATTTATTTCCCCATTAAATCCCTCTTTTGGTTCAACTGTATCAACTTTTACTAATCCACTTAAAGTTCCAAAGTTTTCAACATCATAAGGACCTTCAATGATTTTTACACTCTCTATATTATTTGTAACAATATGAGAAGTTGGTGGATCCATTCTATTTGGACAAGCTCCATAAATTTTTGCACCATCAATTAAAATATTGATATTATCCTTTTTTTGTCCCCTTAAAATAATGTCATTTGCTATACCATTTCTTCTTACTATTGAAATATTAGGAGAGTTTTTCATCAAAGCATCAGCTAAATCTGCACTTTTTAATTCTTCATTACTAATATCTTTTATAAGCTCTGAATTTGCTTTTTCAACTACATTTATATCTTTTAAAGTTGTAGTTTCATTTGCACCCAATATAGCAGTTGCAATAAGAGACAAAGAGATAATTTTTTTCATAAATTTTCCTTCTACGTATAAAATTTATATAAGTATTGCAAAGAGGTGTTAATTTAGTGTTAAATAAGAAAAGAGATTTTGCCAAACTATTGATTTTAGAAGCTTTTTGTAAAGCTTTGATATAATAAAAACAAATGAATTAATAAGGAATAAAAAATATATGCAAGTTATTATTAGTATTGCCATTTTTATTGTAGTTGTTACAGTAATAATTTATAAAATAAATGACAGATTTGAAAAAAGAGAGTTTATAATCTTTTTATTAATCATAATCTTTACAACTATTGGTTTTATATATTATGAAAATTCTGTTGATAACTTCTTTCCAAAAATGTTTAAAGAAAAATACGAAAAAGAAAAAAATACTCAAATTGAAAGTTTAGAAGCCCAACTTTTAAATAATAAAGTTGTTAGTTCAAAAGATAAGTTTATTTACAAATTTACATATTTAGTAAAAAAAGATAATAAAGAGTTTTTATGTACGATGAATAATGTTGAAATAAATAAAATTCAAAAAGAGTTTATTTTTAAAGATTTTGCAAATTTACAAGAAGAATGTATTGAAAAATGAAAAAAGCAACAAAAGAAGATATACAAATAATCAAAGAAGCTTTTTTAGAACATTATAAGGAAGCTGTTACAGAGCTAAATTATAAAAATGACTATGAACTATTAATAGCAATTATTTTAAGTGCACAATGTACAGATAAAAGAGTAAATATCATAACTCCTGCTTTATTTGAAAAATACCCAAGTGTAAAAGAGTTGGCAGTTGCTGATTTAGGAGATGTTAAAGAGTTACTAAAAAGTTGTTCTTTTTTTAATAATAAAGCACAAAATATTGTAAAAATGGCACAAAGTGTTGTGATGAATTATGATGGAAATATCCCTCACAATCAAAAAGAGTTGATGAAACTAGCAGGTGTTGGAAATAAAACGGCAAATGTTTTTATGATTGAGTTTGAAGGTGCAAATCTTATGGCTGTTGATACACATGTTTTTAGAGTTTCTCATAGATTAGGACTTAGTGATGCTAAAAATGTAACATTAACAGAAGCTGATTTAGTAAAAAAATTAAAAGGGGATTTACATATCTTTCACCAAGCTATGGTTTTATTTGGAAGATACATTTGTAAAGCTGTAAAACCTGAGTGTGATAAATGCTATTTCCCTCAAGTTTGTAAAAGTAAAAGTGGATTTAAACCAGCTTAGTTTAAACTAAGCTCCACTTTTAATATTTTCTTTTCCGATAAACTCTTTATTGTTTGCATCTTCTACTATAAGTTTTGCTATTTTATCAGTATTAATTGCAATTTCTTGAGTTTTATTAGCTACAGTAGCATTTTGTTGAGTCTGTTTATCTAAAGATGATATAGAATTATTTATTTGTTCAATTCCTTGTAATTGCTCTTTACTAGAATTTTGAACATCATTTATCAAAGAGATAGTTGAAGTTATATCTTGATTTAATTTAACATATCCATTTATCATCTCATCTGCTACATCTTTGCCTTCTGATGTAATTTCTTTTGCTTTTTCTACAATATCCTTTATCTCTTTTGCAGCTTGAGCACTTCTATTTGCAAGATTTCTCACCTCACCAGCAACAACAGCAAATCCTCGCCCTGCTTCTCCAGCAGTTGCAGCTTCAACGGCTGCATTTAAACTTAAGATATTTGTTTGGAAAGCTATTTGATCTATAACGCTTATTGCTTCATTTATTAAATCTACTTGATTGTTTATATTTGACATTGAATTTGTAGTTTTATGAGCTAGTTTTTCACCATCATTAGAAGATTTTTCTAAATTTGAAGCTAAACAGGACATATCTGATATATTTTCAGTTGATTGTCTAATATTATTTGTAATCTCTTCTAATGCTCCTGCTGTTTCTTCTAAGGCAACTGCTGCTTCATTTGAAGATTTGTTTAAAAGATTTACATTATTTAAAAGAATATTTGAACTTTTTTCTAAACTCAATCCATTTTTCATACTATTTGATAACATATTTGTTATTTCAGAGCCTAAATTGTTTATTTCTAAAACAAGTTTTCCAATCTCCCCTTGTAAATCTTTATTTTTTATATTATTAGTAAAATCATATTTTGAATATTTTTCTAAAATCTCTAAAATGCTTGTTATATTTGTATTTAGCATAAAAACCATTTTATTAAATACATTTTTTAGTTCACTAAGTTGTGGATTTGATGCTTCTAAATTTATTTTACCATTTAAGTTTCCAGATTGAATCTGATTAGAAATATTTACAAACTCATTTACAATATTATTATCAGCAATTATCCCTTTTTCTATAAAATCAATATTTTCATTTATAGTTTTTGCCATTATTCCAAATTCATCAAGTTGTTTTATCTCAAGATAACTTGCTTTTTGTCTTTTTCTTGATAAAAAATCAAAGAAATCTAAAATTCCCTTTTGTGTAGAATTTATCTTTTTACCAATTGAATTACTCATTAAATATGCAAATATAATTGCAATTGCCTGAATTAAAAGTGTAATTAAAACAGTATCAATCAAAATACTGTTTAAAGCTTTTTGAATAAAACTTAATTCTATATCTGCACCAATTAAATATATTTTACCAGTTGGCGACTCTTTTGATATAATTAGTGTATAAAAATGCCCATATTTATCAATAGTATTTTCAAAAAATTCATTATTCTTTTTAAATCCATTTTGCACCATCTCGCTAGCATCATATTCAATCATAAATTCATCATATTCACCATTTTTTAGTTCTTCATCTGTTGCACTAGATATTGCTGTATGAACTTTATTATCTGATTCTTTTGTCATTACATAGATATATTCTAAATTTATTTTTTTAGCAAACTCGCTCAATTTTTTGATGTAATTTAAATGTAAATCAGCATCTATTGGATTATCAAGTGTATATTTATCAACAAAATCTTCCCCTAAATATAAAGATGTTGCGTTGATTCCTGCTCTTAACTGATTTTGCATAGAATCATAAAAAGTATTTTTTTGACTATAATATATGAATATCCCAAAAGAGATACTTGCAAATAAAGATATCGTCATTAAAGAGATAAATATCTTCTGTTTTACACTAATAACCATTTTGTTTCCTACTTAAAAATTTTTTTATTTTACTTAATAAATTCTTAATTTAATAATAATTATAAATATTTATTATAAGAAACTTTTATCTTAGATATCTTTTATTTTTGCGATTTCATCTCTTAATCGTATTGCTTCTTCAAAGTTCAAATCACTTGCAGCCTTTTTCATCTGTTTATTTAACTCTATTAAGATTTTTTTACGCTCACTTGCTGGCATTTTTTCTAGTTTTTGTTTTTTCCAAGCAACATCATCGTACTCTTCAAGTTTTAGATTTTCATCAAGTTTTCTTTTTGTAGATTTTGGAGTAATATTGTGCTCTTTATTAAACTCTTCTTGAAGTTTTCTTCTTCTATTTGTTTCATCAATTGCAAATTGCATTGAGGCTGTAATTTTTTTAGCAAATAAAATAACTCTTCCATTTTCATTTCTAGCAGCTCTTCCAATTGTTTGAATAAGTGAAGTTCTACTTCTTAAAAAGCCCTCTTTATCTGCATCAAGTATCGCAACAAGTGAAGTTTCTGGAATATCCAAACCTTCTCTTAAAAGGTTGATTCCAATTAAAACATCAAAAGTTCCAAGTCTTAACTCTCTTATGATTTGATTTCTTTCAATTGCATCAATTTCAGAGTGCATATATTTTACTTTTATTCCTAAATCAGCATAATAACTAGCTAATTCTTCTGCCATTTTCTTAGTTAAAACTGTAACTAAAACTCTTTCATTCTTTGCTATTACTTTTTTTATCTCATCGTGAAGTTTTTCAACTTGAAATTCACTATCTATAATGTCAATTATTGGGTCAAGTAATCCTGTTGGTCTTATAATTTGTTCAGCAACAACAGAACTCATTTCAAGTTCAAGTTCATTAGGAGTTGCACTTACAAATACATAATGTGGTGCTTTTTTGATAAACTCATCAAACTTTAAAGGTCTATTATCAAGTGCGCTTGGAAGTCTAAATCCATATTCAACTAAAACTTCTTTTCGGCTTCTATCAGCTGCATGCATTCCACGAAATTGAGGTAAAGATACGTGTGATTCATCAACAACAAGTAAAAAATCTTCATCCATTTGCTCAAAATAATCTAAAAGAGAGTATGGAGTTTCGCCAGCTTTTTGACCTGTTAAATGGCGTGCATAGTTTTCTATTCCTTTACACATTCCAGTTCCTTCAATCATCTCTAAATCAAACTCCACTCTTTGTTTAAGTCTTTGATACTCAACAAGTTTTTGCTCTTTTTGGAAAAAATCAAGTCTTTGCTCTAACTCTTCTTCGATTTCTTTTACAGCACGACCAAGATTTTCTTGTGTTACAACGAAAGGATTTACTGAATAAATAATCACTTCATTTAAATCTTTTGTTTTTGTATTTGTTATATATTCGTGTTTTGTAATAGATTCAACCTCATCACCAAAAAACTCAACCCGTATAAATTCATCTTCAAAATAGGCTGGAAAAATATCTATTACATCTCCATTTACTCTAAAATCTGCTCTATCAAAAAATTTATCATTTCTTTTATATCCCATTTCTATTAGTTTTAATAAAAACTCTTTTTGAGAATAATTAAATCCAACTTCAACTCTTTGAACCATCGCTTTATATTCACTTGGATTTCCCAAACCATAGTTTGCTGATACTGAAGCAATTACAATAACATCATCAAATGATAAAAGTGAAGCAGTTGCACTAAGTCTTAATCTTTCAAGTTCATCATTTATTGAACTATCTTTTTCTATAAACAAATCGCTTCTTGGAATATAAGCTTCTGGCTGATAATAATCGTAGTAAGATATAAAATATTCAACATGATTATTTGGGAAAAATTGTTTAAATTCACTATATAACTGTGCTGCCAAAGTTTTATTATGTGTCATAATCAAAGTTGGCTTTTGAACTTTTTCTATAACTTTTGCAATAGTATAAGTTTTACCACTTCCAGTTACTCCTAAAAGTGTGTTGTATTGATTACCAGCTTTTATTGAACTACTTAATGCTTCTATAGCTTTTGGTTGATCTCCACTTGGTTCATAATCACTTACTACTTTAAATTTTGCCAAAAATTATCCTTTTAAATCATTTCTTTTATAAATTCATCATTTTTAAATCTTAAATACTCTTTTTGACAACAAAGAGATGCAATATTTATATATTTTTGATTTTTAAAAATTAGAGTTTTACCTTGATGATAATGTCCTTCGATAATAATATCATCACTATAATTTTTTACTCTTTTTTCTACAATATTCTCGAAGTTTAAAATATTATGACAAATATTTTTGTTTAATAAAGCTTGTTCAAGTTTTTTTGAAATAAAAAAATTTATATCTATAAAATTCATAAACTTTAAAAATATACTATTTCTTATTAATTTACAAAATAGTTCATATTTCCAATCTAAAAAATTATCTCCATGCGATAAAGCAACTTTTTTTTCTTCTATTTTTGCAAAAAAAGGTTGATTCTCTCTTCTTATTACTTTTATATTTGAAAAAAGATTTTGTAGATTAAAATCGTGGTTTCCTTCTAAATAAATAATTTCTAAATCATTAGATAATTTGTTCAAAAGATTTATAACTTCAATATTTTGTTTTATAAAATATTTACATTCACATGACAAAAAATCAAAAATATCACCCATTAAAAAAAGTTGCGAAATATTTATCTCTTTATTTTCAATTTTTTTTAATAATTGTAAAAGTTCTTGATTTTTTTGATTGAAGTGAGAATCAGCTACAAAAATAGCCTCATCTTTAATTTGAAGATTCATCGGCTATTTTCTTTATAAACTTATCTCTTTGTAATAAACTTTTAAGATTTCAAAAGTTTTAGCTCCACCAGGAAGTGTTGCGTTTAATTCATCACCTGCTTCTTTTCCCATAAGTTGTTTTGCTAAAGGTGAATTAAAAGATATCATTCCTTTTTCAGCACTTGATTCTACTCCACCAACTATTGTGTAGGTAAATTCTTCATCTGTATCGACATCAACTAAGTCAATAGTTGACCCAAAACTTACTCTATCATGAGGTAAAGTTGTTGGATCAATAATAACTGCCTTCGAAATTACTGCATTTAACTCTGCAATTTGAATGTCAATTAACTTTAATTTTTCTTTTGCAGAGTGATATTCGGCATTTTCTTTTAAATCGCCTAACTGTCTAGCTTCATCTAATGCAATTACAGTTTCAGGTCTTTCTGTTTTTTTCAAAAAATCTAATTCTGCTGTTACTTTATTATAACCTGCTAGGGTCATTGGTTCCTTTTCCATCACATCTCCAATAAATATATTTGTGATATAATAGCCAAAAATTTGTAAAGAAGAAGTTTAGTATGAAATATGATAGAACAATAAAACTATTTGGACAAGAAACATTTGATAAGTTTAAAGATGTAAAGTTAATATTATTTGGTGTTGGGGGAATTGGAAGTTTTGCTCTTGATGCACTTTACAATACTGGAATTACAAATATCACAATAGTTGATTTTGATACTTATGAAGATTCAAATATGAATAGACAATTAGGAAGCCACGGAAATATAGGAAGAATAAAAGTTGAAGTTTTAAAAGAAAAATATCCAGAAGTTACTCCAATTCATGTAAAAGTTACTCCTGAATGGATTGATAACTTCGATTTTTCATCTTATGATTATATTTTAGATGCAATTGATGACATAAAACCTAAAGTTCATTTGATTAAAAAACATTTTACAAAAGTTATAAGTACAAGTGGTGGAGCAAAAAGAATAGATGCTACTAAACTTGAATATATATCTATTTGGGATACTTATAACGACCAATTTATAAAAAAAGTAAGAACTGAATTAAAAAATCAAGGCTTTAAAAAGAAGTTTAAAGTTGTCTTTTCATCAGAAGTTCCTTTATGTGTAGAAAAAGGAAGTTTTGAAGGAGTTACTGCTTCTTTTGGGTTAATGATGGCATCTGTAACAGTTCAGAAACTATTAAAAAAAATGAAAAAAACTAAAGATTAGTTAAAGTTTTAAAATTATATAATAATTAACTTACACGATAAAGGATTTTCATGAGCGGTATTAGTGGTAGTGTTGAACAAATGACACAAGGACATTTGAGAAATGTTCAGCAATTAGCAGTATTTTACACTGGTCATAATAATATTTACGCAATTAATATAGCAAAAGTTAAAGCTTTTATAATAACTGAAGAGGTGGCTATAAATGATACACCTAAAGATTCAGATGTAATCGCAGGAATTGCGACAATTAGAGGTGAACCTGTAACGTTAATCAATCTCGATGCTTGGCTTGGATTAAAAGCTTTAGATGTTAGAGATTACAAACTAATTATTTTTTGTGAATTCAATCATAAAAAAATTGGTTTTTTAGTTAAAGATATGCTTGATATAGTTGAAAAAACAACTCAAGAATTAAGACACACAGAAGAAACAAACTCTAAAATCACATATACAACTTATGTTAAAGTAAATAACAAAGATGAGTTATGTACTGTATTTAATGCTGAACAACTTTTAAGAGACATTAAATGGACAGATGATGGAGATGATGATGTTAGAAAATATGTCGGAGAAGAACTACACTCAAATAAAGTAGTTTTAGCTGCTGAAGATTCTGGAGTTGCAAGAGAAGTTCTAACGAAATTCTTCCAAAAAGCTGGAGTTAGATATGAAGTTTATGCAAATGGTGGACTTTTAATTTCAAGATTAGAAGAGTTAAATCCTTCTGAAGTTGGAATGGTAGTTACAGATATTGAAATGCCTGGAACAGACGGTTATCAAGTAGCTTCATTTATCAAAAATAATAGTAAATATTCTCACATTCCTGTAGTTGTAAATTCATCTATGACAACAGATGCAGTAAGAGGAAAAATGAACCAAATTGGAGTTGATGGATTTGTTGGGAAAACTGACATTTCAACTTTATATGACTTAACAAAAAGATTTCTTATAAGATGAGTTTTTTCTCATCTTATTTCTATTTATTCTCTAGCCACTTTTTAAAATATTCTATTTGACTTTCTGTTTGTTTTGTTGATGTTCCACCAAAAGAGTTTCTAGCATTCATCGAATTTTTTAAATCTAAATATAAAACGATATCTTCATTTATATTTTTTAATTCATCATTTGCTTTTCTAATTTCATCAATTGAAAGCTCGCTAATATCTTTATTTAAACTATTTGCAAGAGCAACAACATCTTTAGTAATATAATAAGCAGTTCTAAATGGCATATTTTGTTTTTGAACTAAATAATCAGCTAAATCAGTTGCTGTTAAGTGACCTATTTTACAAGCATTTTGCATTTTATCTACATTTACTATCATTGTTTTAATAACTTCATTTAAAATTGAAATAGAAATTTCAACTGTTTTAACTGAATCAAAAACCCCTTCTTTATCCTCTTGCGTATCTTTATTATAAGCTAATGGTAAACCTTTCATTACTGTTAAAAGTGAAATTAAATTTCCATAAACTCGACCTGTTTTTCCTCTTAATAATTCAGGAACATCTGGATTTTTCTTTTGTGGCATAATAGAGCTTGTAGTTGCGTATTGGTCACTCATTCTTACAAATTGGAATTCATAAGATGACCATAAAATAAGTTCTTCTGAGATTCTACTAATATGCATCATAGTTGTACTTATATTAAATAAAATTTCAAGTGCAAAATCTCTATTTGAAACTGTATCCATAGCATTTAAAGTTGGAGCAGTAAATCCTAAAGCTTGAGCAGTTAGTTCTCTATTTATGTTATGAGGAGTTCCAGCAAGTGCTGCACTTCCTAAAGGAGAATAGTTATTTCTTTCAAAAGAACTTTCAAATCTTTCATAATCTCTTTTAAACATATTTGCATAAGCCAATAAATGAAATCCAAAATTAAGTGGTTGTGCATGTTGTAAATGTGTCATTCCTGGAATTAGTGTAGTTGTATGAAGACTAGAAACATCAACAAAAGTTGCTATCAACTCTTTTAATTGTTCTTTGATGCTCAAAGTTTTATCTTGAACATATAATGTAAAATCTGTACAAACTTGGTCATTTCTACTTCGTGCTGTATGAAGTTTTTTTCCAGGCTCTCCAATAATTTCAGTAAGTCTAGTTTCAACTGCCATATGAATATCTTCATAAGCTAAAGAAAATTTAAATTCACTACTTTCAATTTCACTTTTAACTTGTAAAAGTCCTTTTTCTATAGCTTTTTGTTCTTCATTTGTTAAGATACCTTGTGAAGCTAACATTTTTGAATGAGCAATAGAACCTTTTATATCTTGTGCATAAAGTTCTTTATCAAACATAATTGAAGCATTAAATTCATCTAAGATTTGTGCATTTGTATTTTTTAAAATTTGATTATTTTGATTTGACATTCGCTTTCCTAATAAAAATTAAGTTATCATTATAACACAAGTTTATAATATAAATTTAAAGGCTAAATTGCTTTATGGAAAATATTAAAGAGATAACAAAAAATACGCTTTCTGAATTAAAAAATCAGGATTTAGAGACAACTCCTGAAAATTATTTTATAGAATTTAAAAAACAAGCTGATATTCTAGGCATAAAATTAGATGAATTTAAACTTTTTGATAAAATTAAAAACTCTTTAACAACAGATGAAAAAAGCCAATTAAAAGTTGATTCATTCAATAAATTATCAAGTATTTTAACAAAAAGAACAACTGCGGAAGAACTAAAAGCATTAATTGAAGTTTTTAACGATATTTTAACTCCTTCTATAAATTTTGATTACATAGAAAATATAGAAGATTTTATTTGTGAAATTATGAAAAATCCTAAAAAACTTACAAATAAAAATACTATTTTTAAACTAAAAGAGTTTGCAAGTCAAAGAATTGATGCTGATAGAAAAGTTTTAAAAGATAAAACAAATGACATTGTAAAATTAACTTCTTTGATGAGTAGATATTTTGATAAAACTTTAAATGATAGTGATTCTTCAACAGATGAAATTGTAAAAATAAAAGATGATTTAATAAATCTAAATATTTCAAACTCTTCGCATAGAGAGTTAAGAGTTGTTCAAAAAAAACTTATAGATACAATATATAAAATAGAAAATTCAATAAAAGAAAATAATAAAATTCTTTCAAATAATATAGAAAAATTTAAATTTTTAAATAGACAAATAGAAGAGTTACAA